>Ga0138283_1212943_pt1 | contig 55227 bp, 52 predicted proteins | sample S_130109_E_mt_FD_106901 | JGI IMG/M metagenome (GOLD analysis project Ga0138283, IMG submission 106901) | Freshwater microbial communities from Lake Simoncouche, Canada - S_130109_E_mt (Metagenome Metatranscriptome) | ecosystem: Environmental > Aquatic > Freshwater > Lake | place: Canada: Quebec...
CTGTATTCAAAATCAATTATTTTTGTTGTAAACATCTCCTTAAAAGGCTACTTAATGTACTCATTCAATTATTTTTTTTATAGGTATCGCTTTTTATTGCTTTATGCTGTGTTTGGAATCATTTCGCTATTTACGGAGCTATTGGTAGCTCGTGCATTAATATCATTTAATTTCCCCTCGTATTTATCCACAATATTTTCATTTGTTGTAGGATTATTAACTGCTTTTGGGCTAAACATTCGGTTTAACTTTCATATAGCCCAGCCCAAAAGACAGCGCGCATTGCTTTATTTTACTATTATTTCGTCGATTTCTTTTTTAGTACAATATTTTTTTAGGCAGAAATTAACCTCTTTTGGTTTACCAATGGAGCTTTCTCGCTTTCTAATTGCGGGCTTATTTTTCATTTTATCTTACGTGCTTCATCGGAAATTTTCATTTAAAGAATTTAAAAAAGTGGGTGTGGCGATTTATGCGGACGGAGTTGAGGATATCAAATTGATTTATGATCGAATTTCCAATATTTCTGATTTTATTCATATTGATATTGTTGACAAATCTTTCAACCCTACCTGCAAAGACGTAAAAGCATACCGGGCTGAGGTCGTTCGCGCCTATTGGCAAAAAAAGAAAATAGAGGTTCATATTATGTCAAAAACACCTTCTATTTGGCTTGATGATCTTTTGCCCTATGTGGACATCATTTATATTCATGCCGAAATCAACGAAAATGTTCAGGAGGTAATTAAAAAAATTGAAAGTGCTCGGGTCAGAGCTGGTATTGCCGTTGGGATAAGCGAAAAGCTTGAATCTATTTATCCTTTTTTAGAAAATGTTAAACATGTATTACTGTTAGCTATCCCTAAGCCAGGGTTTTCTGGGCAAAAATTTGACATGGAAATTCTTCCTTGGATAGAGGAGTTAAACCAACATAAAAATCGCCAATATTTCGAAATTTGTCTAGATGGTGGCGTTAATCAAACGACCGTTAAATATTTAAATGTGGAGTCTGTCGTTTCAGGAAGTTTTATACTCAGCGCTCCTAATCCAATCAAAAATATCATGCTTCTCCAAACATCCGGCGAATATGAAAAATATTGAGGAGATAAGAGTTCAAATCAAAAAGACCCTTGTCAATTGTATTTCAGAAGTTAAGAGTGTAATCTCCATTACTTTTGTTGGCTCATTTGAATCTGCTACTGACCTCAAATTAATTAGTGACATCGATATCATTGTCGTCGTAGACCAATTAACCCAACCGGTCTTTAACGAAATCGAAAAAAAAGCAGGGACCATTAAGGGGGAAGATATTTTTCTGCCTGAATATCAAATAAAGTTGAACTTAAGTTTTGGGCCGCTAAAGTTTAATGACGGAAAAACGGCTGTTTTTCACCTCATGATTTACGATGTGGAAAGCCATCGCAAACATGTGATTGAAAGTCCTTTTACATGCCTTGATTGGGAATATTTTCCAGCGGTATTTGGAAAAAATCTAAAGGATATTTATTCCGCTAAAGGGGTTCAAATTGAAGATTTGATAGGAACTAGACGAGGAATGGAGGCCTATTTGGATGATTTAAATAGTCAAAAAATTAGCTATCGAGCGTATGATTTTTCTACTAATCCCATTACAGAAAAGAAATTTACATATGATATGGATGAAAGGCATCAAAAAGAATATGCCTACCATGTCATCAAATTTTTAATGTTGAATTTGATTAAAATAATTAGACAAACAAATCAACGGTTTTCAGCACAAGAACTGGCTGAGGAATTTGGCCAACTTAATCCTTCGTTTGAAAAGCATACGCATTTTTTTTTAGCGTTACACTTTTGGAAGTACGATCAGCAATTAGAGCCCAAATTTATTTTTGAACAATTGGAAGAATTTATTCAAGACTTAAGCATTTGGTATAAAAATTTAAATGAAACGCTACCTACTTTGTCTTTCATCAGGCATGGGAAAACAGCTCTCAATGATGGATCATTTTTAGGAGTTGGCAGAAATCCAGATATTTTACCGTTGGAATCTAATCAGATCCTAACGGATGAATTTGATTCAATTTATACGGGGACTTTGCAGCGAACTATTTCAACAGGAGCGGCATTAAAAGGATCAAAAGAAACTCAAGAACCTCTATTAAATGAAATTAACTATGGATCTGCGGAAGGTCTCTTTTTTTCTGATTTAGCAGAAAATTTTCCTGAACTTGTGGAAGCTTGGGAGCGTAAAGAAGACCCTAAATTTCCGGGAGGAGGAGAGTCCCAACAAGATGTAGCGGAGCGCATAAATAAATTTATTGCCAAAATTAAGCCCGAAAATAGAGTAGCTATTGTGACGCACAATGTAGTTATTAGGGCTTTGATTGGCAAAGCACTAGATTTGCCCATTCATGCTTGGTTTAAATTAAATCCAGGGCATCTAGAAAAACATAATTTCAGATTTTTTGAAAATAAATTGATCCCGGCATTAACCAAGGATCAAAGAATTCGATATAAAGATATTTAACAAAATATGAATGCTGAACTTGTAAAGTATGGCTATTTTTGGGTTCCAGGAAATGAATTCCAAGAGCTAGTTTTTTCATGGAAAAAAAAAGCTGCACGTATAGAACCAGATGCTACTTATTTGAATCACCCCGTTCATGCGACCCTTTTTTTATTCTATGGGGAAAAACAAAAAGAAGTAGAATATATAACGCTAATTAAAAAAGAGGTTCCTATTTTCAAATCAGCAGAATGGTTAGTATTTGAAAACGATGCGGTGACAGGTGGCGACACTTTAACGATTGGTTTAGAAAAAACGGTGGATTGGGAATTACTCCAATTGGATTTAGCAGAGGCTTTAAAACCATATATTTTAAGGCTGATTGAGTATCCAAATGAATGGAGTGGACCTTTTAAAATTTCACATCAGAATTATGGATTTCCATTTGTTGGCAAGCATTGGATGCCTCATGTAAGTATAGCCTCATTTAAAAATAAAACTTTTATTCAAGAGGCTGTTGATACACCAATTAAAATAAATGAAATAAATTGCGGAGAATTGGCCTTATTTCGAATTGAAGGCGAAACCCATACAAGAATATATGCGAGTTAACTTAATTCCGATGGCAGGTGAAGGTCAGCGCTATGTAGATGCCGGCTACCAAATCCCCAAACCCTTTATTGAAGTGGATGGATTGCCTATGGTTATTCGCGCATGTCAAGCATTGCCCAAGGCAGATCGCTATATTTTTGTATGTCGCAAAAGCCATTTGGAAAAATACCCGATGGAGGAAAAAATTAAAGAATATATACCAAATGCCATTATTGTTACGGTAGACCATTTGACGGAGGGCCAAGCGATTACTTGCCTCGCGGCGCGAGATTATATTCCTGATGATGCGATTTTAACGATTGGTGCTTCTGATAATGACATGACTTATTCGGAATCTGAAATGGAACGTTTATTTTTAGATGAAGAAGTGGATGGCTGGATTTGGACTTTTAGAAATAATCCTGCAGTACTGCAAAATCCGAAAATGTATGGTTGGGTTGAAACTTTCCAAGACTCAGTTCGTGCCAAGCGCGTATTGTGTAAAATTCCTTTGAGCGAAACACCGATGAATGATCATGCGGTTATCGGGGCATTTACTTTTAAAAAGGCGAAATATTTTTTCGAGGCTGTGGAAGCGATGGTGCAAGCTAATGAGCGAATTAATAATGAATTTTATGTAGATGTAGCTGCCGATTTTGCGATTCGGGCGGGGCTTAATATTCAAGCCTGTGAAGTGGACCAGTATATTTGTTGGGGCACCCCTCAGGATTATACCACATATCAATATTGGTTGGAATATTTTAAAAGGCGAATTTAACCCAAGATGAAAAAATTATCCATCGTCATTCCGTGTTATAATGAGTCTGGGTCTTTGCCTAATTTGGTTCAGGTTTGTAGGGAAGCTTACGGGGATCGGGAAGATGTCGAATTTATTTTTGTGGACAATGGCTCATCAGATGGGACTCAAGAAATTTTTAAAACATTGTTGGCCCAGCCAGAAAATAAGTTTGCCAAGCTTTTGCATGTACCCATAAATCAAGGATATGGGTATGGAATTTTACAAGGATTATCAATGGCCGAAGGCGAAGTTTTAGCGTGGACTCATGCCGATTTGCAAACAGATCCCAAGGATGTAATTATTGCTTTTGATCAGTTTGGGAACCATTTAGCTTTGGGCCAAATGATGGTAAAAGGAGAACGAAACGGCAGGGGTTTATTTGACGTATTTTTTACAGCTTCTATGTCGGTGATTTCGTCTTTTTTATTGGGATCAAAACTATGGGATGTTAATGCCCAGCCTAAAATGTTTCACCGTAGTTTTATGAAACATTTAGATGTTGCTCCCCATGATTTTTCGTTGGATTTATACGTGCTATTTGTTGCCAATCGATTGGGAATGAAAATTCAATCTTTTCCAGTATTTTTCGCCAAGCGAGAGTTAGGGGAGGCTAAAGGCGGGGGAAACTTAAAGGGAAAATACAAACTGATTAAAAGAACATTTGCATATATATTCCAATTGCGGAACGATATAAAACAAGGGAAAAGATGAGTATGGAAATCGTTATTCACCGGGTAAATAAGGTTCAAGATCTTAAGGAAATTCCAAAGAAATATGGATGCGAAATTGACATTCGCGCTCAAGGAAGTAAGTTAATTTTACACCATGATCCGTATGCAAATGGAGATTTTTTAGAGGATTATTTGGATGTATACCAACATGGTTTATTGGTTCTTAACATTAAAGAAGCAGGGGTTGAATCAGACGTACTTAAGGCGGTTAGGAGCAGAGGAATCAATAGACATTTTTTGTTGGACGTCGAATTTCCTTATGTCTACCGAGCATCTAGAGCTGGAGAACGTGCGATAGCCATTCGCTATTCCGAAGATGAGCCTATTGAATTGGTCAATCATTATGCTTCCTTGGTGGATTGGGTTTGGATTGATACGAATACGTTGTTGCCGTTAAATCCCGAGATCGTTCATCAATTAAAAGGAATGAAAACTTGTTTAGTGTGTCCAGAAAGATGGGGTAGGCCCAATGATATTTTGGCATATCGTCAAAAAATGAACGCTTTAAATTTCACGCCAACAGCCGTGATGACACATATAGGTTTAGTACATAAATGGGAAGAGCCATGTTAGAAAATTTAAAAAAAGAAGCCTTTGAAATTAATAGGGCTATCGTGCAGCATAAATTAGTGGTGTTGACTTGGGGGAATGCTTCAGCATTAGACCGCACATCGGGTATTATGGCTATTAAACCAAGTGGAGTAGCATATAATACGTTAACTTGGCAAGATATGGTGTTAGTGGATTTGGAGGGGAGGGTCATTGATTCTAAATTAAAACCATCCTCAGATACCTTAACTCATATAGAGATATATAAGGGCTTTGTTGAGGTGGGCGGCATTGTTCATACACATTCGCCCTGGGCTACTTCATGGGCTCAAGCAGGTAAATCGATTCCTGCATTAGGCACGACTCATGCGGATCATTTTTCTGGAGATGTTCCATGTTTGCCTCCTCTAACGTTAGGGCAGGTTGAGGAAGGATATGAAAAGTTAACGGGGTTAACATTGGTGGATTATTTCTTGAGCAATCAAATTAACCCTTTACATATTCCAGCATGTTTGCTTTCAGGACATGCGTCATTTGTTTGGGGGAAGTCGATAGCCAAGGCGTTAGAAAATGCGATAGCTTTGGAATCATGTGCTGAAATGGCATACCATACTTTAATGTTAAATCCTGCTGCTAATTTACCGGATTATATATTAAATAAACATTTTTCGAGGAAGCATGGTAAGGGTGCTTATTATGGACAGTAAGAATAATTAAAAGAATTGCTTAAAATTAAGATAGTGGTTTTTAAGTATTTTATTAATTTATTTTTCAGTGCCTTTAAATAAATTTTAGTTTACCGACGGTATAAAATAATTTTTAATTGCATACTTTTGTTACTCAATATTGTATCAATTTGCTTCATACATCTGTGAGGCAAAGTGGCGAAGCCGTTAATAAGGTGTTCATTTGGTTTTAGATAACATTTTTTCAGGAAAGATTCGGATAGCCTTGCTAACCAAATTACTTTTGAACCCTGCTAGTAAGGTTTACTTGAGGGGTTTGGAAAGAGATTTAGGGGTCAGTAGCAATACAGTTAGGCTTGAACTTAATAAATTGCAGGAGATGCATTTGATTGAAGCTCAAGAAGATTCTAATAATACTAAAGTTAAAAATTATGTGGTTAATCAGGGGCATCCTATGTTTAAAACGCTCCGCGGCATTATTATGCAATTTGTGGGTTTGGATCAGATAGTTGACCAGATAATCAAAAAGTTAGGAAATTTGGATCAGGTATATTTGACCGGGGATTTGGCAGAAGGAAAAAATTCTCCATTTGTAGATTTGGTTCTCGTTGGCGCTGTAGACAAACCTTACCTATATCAATTAATTGAAAAAGCGGAACCCTTGATTCAAAAAAAAATTAGGGTTGGAATTTATGAAAGCGGCGAATTTAACGAACGCTTATTGGGGGATTTAGGGTCGTGGATGAAGTTAATCGGGTAATATCAAATAAAATTTAAATAAATGATACAATTTTTATTAAAATTAAAAAGCTATTTAAATAGTAAATATAATTATTGTATGCAATTTTTTCCATACAAAAGACTTGATGGAACCATGTATAGTAGATTTTATTTGCCTCTAGATTATGCCCCTTCTAGAAATCTAAATCCTCGTTGGGGGGGGGCAGAGCCAATAAAGCAATTGGATGAATGGTTTAGAAAGTTTGATTTTGAGTATTTGGAAATCACAAAATTGATGTATTTAAATATACTAAATTCGAAAATACCGCTATTTGAAAGAGAAATCTCAAGTTCTAAATCTAAGGTTTCGTGGATAGGAGGGCCTTTTTCGCCATTTGACAAACTAGCTCTTTACTCTATTATTTCAAAGTTTAAACCAAAAACATTTTTAGAAATAGGAAGTGGCGTAAGTACGTTGGTTGCTTTTGAATCAAAAAATGAATTTAAACTTAAAATGAAGATTGTTTCAATAGATCCTCAGCCACGTCAAGAAATCGATTTTATTTGTGATGATATTCACAGAACAAGCTTGGAGGAAATGGACTTGGATGTGTTTGAAAATTTAGAAAAAGGAGATATACTCTTTTTTGATGGATCGCATAGAAGTTTTATGAATTCAGATGTTACCGTATTTTTTATAGATGTTCTCCCATTGATAAAGCCAGGTGTTATCATCCACTTGCATGACATTCATTTGCCATATGATTATCCTACTTTTTTTAAAAATTGGTATTGGAATGAGCAATATATGTTGGCCGTTTATTTAATGGGACACGCAGCGGCATTGAAACCAATCTTTCCTACTGCTTGGGTAACAAGAGACAGTAAGTTTAGCGAAAATATTAAATATCCATTTGTTCCGGCTATACCCGAAAGTTCAACTTGGCTAGGCGATGGAGGATCTTTTTGGTTCACTAAGAGTTAATTAATCACAATTCAAATGCAAAAAAAAATATCAAGTATTATTTTAGACTCAATTTCTACAAAGGAGCTTATCTATAATAATGAAAATTTGAAAGAACGCATTTCTGATTCAGTGGAATTAATTTCTAATACTTTTAAAAAAGGAAATAAGGTTTTTTTCTGTGGAAATGGTGGATCGGCTGCAGATGCACAACATTTAGCGGCAGAGTTTTCAGGTAGATTTTACAAAGATAGAAGATCGTTACCATCAGAAGCGTTACATTGTAATACATCTTATTTAACAGCTGTAGGGAATGATTATTCTTTTGATTTAATTTATTCTCGTTTATTAGAAGGAATTGCAACAAAAGGAGATGTTTTAATTGGAATTACTACATCTGGAAATTCTCAAAATATAGTAAATGCTTTTTTACAGGCAAAAAAAATGGGAGTTTATACTATTGGCTTAACTGGAAGTTCTGGCGGTGAACTAAAAGTTCATTCAGATATATTAGTTAATGTTCCGTCGTTTGATACACCCCGGATTCAAGAATCACATATTATGATTGGTCATATTATTTGCCAAATAGTTGAAGAAAATCTTTTTCCATAAACTATGCGCGAAGTTATAATTCTAGCTGGGGGGCTTGGGACTAGGTTGAGAGAAGTAATTAATGATGTGCCCAAGTGTCTAGCTCCAATCAATGGTGTTCCTTTTTTGTCATATTTAATTCAGTATCTTGAAAAGCAAAAAGTCACTCGATTTATATTTTCAATTGGATATAAAGGGCAATTAGTCGAAGATTTTATTGCTTTGAACTATTCATATTTAGACTACACTATATCAAGTGAAAAAGAACCTTTAGGTACAGGGGGAGCAATTAAAAAGGCACTAAACTATTCAAAATCTGACAATGTTTTTGTATTAAATGGCGACACTTTTTGTGATTTTAATTTAAATGATTTTTTTGAATTTCATTTGGTAAAAAAATCTAATTTTTCAATTGCGCTACATTTAATTAAGAATAATGTTAGGTATGGTAATGTTTTAATAGATAAGTCAGGAATAGTTTTAGAATTTATGGAAAAAGAAATCGGGAAAGATATTCTTGTAAATAGCGGTGTTTATATTCTTAACAAGAATTTTATCGTCGAAATTTTCAATAATTATCCTAATTTTTTTTCAATTGAAACAGATTTTTTTCAATTAAAAAACCGGGGCATTAATATTTACGGTAAGGAATTGAAGGGTGAATTTATAGACATTGGTATACCCGAAGATTATAAGAATTTTCAAAATAAAATTCTAAATCATGATTAAAAAATTATGGTTTTTGTTGACCGAAGGGCAAAAAAAGAAGGCTATTTTATTGAGCTTTTTGATGCTATTAGGAGCATTTGTTGAAATGATTGGAGTGGGAATAATTTTTCCCGTTTTTTCAATTTTGCTAAATCCAACACCAACACACAAATATTATGATTATTTACCGTCATTTATGATTGAGAAAGGCGAAGTTTATCTTGTCATTTATACTTTGACCTTTTTTTTAGTTATATATATATTTAAAACAATTTATTTGGTTTTTCTAACTTGGAAACAATCAACATTTGCTAACAAATTTTATGAGTATATTTCTGGTCATTTATTTGAAATTTATATTGGGCAAAAATATAAATTTCATTTATTGAAAAACTCTTCAGAATTATTAAGAAATGTAGTAGGTGAATCCGGGGCATGTGCGGAAATTTTAAAGGCAATATTAGCAATTTTAACAGAAGCTACTGTTATAATTGGCATCTGCCTTTTACTAGTTACAATAAATCCACTTAATGCTATTTTTGTTTTTATATTTTTTAGTGTTTTAATTTATTTATTTAACCTTTCGACGAAAAAGAATCTAAAATTATGGGGGATTGAAAAACAAAAGATTTCGGGCTTAATTAATAAATATACTTTAGAAACATTTGGTGGAATTAAAGAAGTAAAATTTTATGGTAGGGAAAATTATTTCTTAAATAAATTATTTAATTTAAATGATAGAAATACGTTTTATCAAAGTAGAATCAATTTTTTTCAACAATTGCCTAGAATTTACCTAGAATTACTTACAATTATATGTTTGATAGGCCTACTTCTTCTTGAAGTTTTTCAAGGTAATTCACTTTTAAATTTAATACCACAATTAACCGTTTTCTTAGCAGCGTCATTTAGGGTAATACCATCTGCAAACAAAATATTATCACACACGCAAGTGATTAAAGTTTGTAATGCATCTATTGAATTAATTTATAACGACTTTTTGAAATTAGATTGTCCGGTTATGAAAACTGAACCTTATCCATGCCATAAAGAGGTAGATGAATTTAGATCTTTAGAAATGAAAAATATTTTTTTTAGATATGATTTAAGTCAAGAGGATAGTTTAAAAAATTTAAATTTTGAGATTAAGAAAGGAGAAAGCATTGGAATTAAAGGGGAAAGTGGAGCGGGTAAATCGACTTTAATTGATATAATTTTGGGGCTTTTAGATCCATCAGAAGGCAGTATTTTTATCAACGGGATTGTGAAAAATGATTCAAATATAAATTGGGGTGAAAACGTAGGATACGTTCCTCAAAATGTTTTTTTATTGGACGATACTATTGAAAAAAATATTGCTTTGGGGATTCCTAATGATAAAATTGATCGAAATAAAATATTGTCATCCATCAAGTCTGCCCAATTAGATAACTATATAAATTCTTTGCCACTTGGAGTCAAATCCGTAGTAGGGGAGCGAGGAGTAAGGTTGTCTGGAGGTCAAAGGCAAAGAATAGGAATAGCACGCGCTTTATATAATAATCCTGATATCATAATTTTAGATGAAGCAACAAGTGCTTTGGACAGTGAAACGGAGGCAAGTTTTATGGAGGTGATTTATGCACTTAAGGGCGAGAAAACAATTTTAATTGTAGCTCATAGGCTTTCTACCTTGAGTAATTGTGATAGAATTATTGCAATAAAAGATGGGAAAGTAATTTAATAAAACATAAAATGAAGGATATAGTACTAAATTATTCGAAAAAAATAAATCAAGCATTTTCTTCAAGCACAATGAGTTTGGTAGATAAGTTAGCCAACGAAATGAAATTGGCCTGGGAAAATAAAAATACTATTTACTTTTGTGGTAATGGGGGCAGCGCAGGCAATGCGAATCACTTAGCCAATGACTTTTTATATGGTGCAGGTGTAAGTAATGGGATTGGCTTAAGGGTGGAATCTTTAAGTGCTAATCAATCCATTATAACATGTTTAGGAAATGATATTGGATATGAAAACATTTATTCTGAACAACTAAGAGTAAAAGGAAATCAAGGGGATTTATTAATTGCTTTATCCGGTAGCGGAAACTCACCTAATATAGTTAATGCACTTAAAATGGGGAATCAATTGGGAATGAAAACGGTTGCGATACTTGGTTTTTCTGGTGGAGTTTGTAAAAATATTGCACAAATACCCATACATTTTGAATTTAATGACATGCAGGTCTCTGAGGATTTGCAAATGATGGTAGGTCATATGTGTATGCAATGGCTGTTTAAAAATCCCATAAACAAACAATAAAATGAAGTTTTTAGTTATTGGAAGTAATTCATTTTCAGGGGCTCAATTTGTAAAATTTTTACTTCAACAAGGAATTGAGGTATTAGGGTTAAGTCGTTCAGAGGAATTAAATGATGTTTATTTGCCATACAAATGGGATAATGATTTAAAAGCCGGCAAATTCATTTTTAAGAAAATTGACCTAAATAAAAATTTAGATGAGTTAATTAATTTGTTACATGAATTTAAGCCTGAGTTTATCGTAAACTTTGCCGCCCAGGGAATGGTGGCTCAAAGCTGGGAGACACCTCAAGATTGGTATCAAACCAATGTGGTAGGCCAAGTAAAACTTCATGATCAATTAAGAAAGTTGCCTTTCATTAAAAAGTATGTCCATGTTACCACGCCTGAGGCATACGGAAGTACGGATGGATGGATTAAAGAAAGCTTTCATTTTGCTCCTAGTACGCCTTATGCTGTTTCCAGGGCCGCTTGCGATTTGCATTTAATGAGTTTTTTCAAGGCCTATAATTTCCCAGTGGTATTCACAAGGGCAGCTAATGTCTATGGACCAGGCCAGCAACTTTACAGAATTATTCCCAGAGCCATGTTATATGCTAGGATAGGGAAGAAAATGCAATTGCACGGAGGCGGACATTCTATTCGATCTTTTATTCATATGGACGATGTCTCTGACGCCACATTAAAAATTGCATTAAATGGGTTGGTGGGAGAGAGTTATCACATTTCAACGAATGATTTTATTTCCATAAGGGAATTGGTTGAAAAAATTAGTGAAATGACTCATGTTGATTTAGAAAGTTTGGCAGAAATTACTGGAGATCGATTGGGCAAAGATCAGGCTTATCTATTGGCTACAGAAAAAATTAGAAATTCATTAGGCTGGAAAGATAAAGTTTCTCTTTCAGAAGGTTTAGCAGACACATTGAACTGGGTTGATTCTAACCTTGAAGTTTTAAGGAATTTACCAGCAGATTATATTCACAAACAATAAAAAAATGAAAATATTATTAACAGGAGGCTGCGGCTATGTTGGAAGCGTATTGACTGAAGCATTATTAAATGACGGTCATCAATTAACGGTATTGGATACTCAATGGTTTGGTAATCACTTAAAGGACCATCCTAATCTGACAAATATTAAAGGCGATGTTAGGGATGTTGATTCCATCAATTTGCAAGATGTAGACACGATATTGCACCTAGCTAATATTGCAAATGATCCAGCAGTAGATTTGAATCCAACCTTATCATGGGAGGTAAATGTGTTAGCAGCACAACAATTAGCGGATAAAGCCATCCGTTACGGAGTGAAACATTTTGTTTATGCAAGTTCTGGTAGTGTTTATGGTGTCAAGGATGAGCCACAAGTAACAGAAGATCTATCTTTAGTACCCATTTCAGTGTACAATAAAACGAAAATGGTGGCTGAGAGAGTACTGCTTAGCTATAAAGATAAAATGCAAGTGCATTGCATTAGACCTGCTACCGTTTGCGGGATGTCGCCTAGGATGAGATTGGATGTGAGTGTTAACATGTTGACTTTTCAAGCCTTAAAAAATAATAGAATTACGGTTTTTGGTGGTGATCAAACTAGGCCTAATATCCATATGAAGGATATGGTTGGTGTGTATCAGCATTTGATAAAAAATAGTCATATAGAATCGGGATGTTATAATGCGGGTTTTGAAAACATATCTATTTTACAAATTGCAGAAATGGTGAAAAATAAATTAGGTGCGGAAATTGTTGTCTCAGAATCGAATGATCCAAGATCCTATCGCCAAAACTCGGATAAATTATTAAATACCGGATTTAAACAAGCCTATGGAGTTGATTATGCTATTAATGAAATAATAGAAGCATATAAAAACGGAACATTGGTGGAATCTGATCAGTGTTACACAGTTAAATGGATGAAAAATTTAAAATTTTAATTATATGGGGAAAGAAATAGACTTAATGATTAATTACCCAAAAGCAAAACGCAATGTAGAGGAGCGTGGCGCATCAAAATCAGAAGAAGACAGGGCATTAGCAAGAAAATTTGGCAAAGACTTTTTTGATGGGGACAGAAAAAATGGATATGGCGGATTTAATTATATGCCTAGGTTTTGGCAGCCAGTCATTCCAACATTTCAAGAATATTGGAATTTGACTTCGAACAGCTCTTTACTTGATGTTGGTTGTGCAAAAGGCTTTATGCTCTATGATTTAACTTTGTTAATTCCTAATATTACAGTTTCTGGAATTGATATCTCTGAATATGCGATTGACAACGCAGTGGAAGAAATAAAACCTTTCGTTTCTGTAGCAAATGCTACAAGTTTACCTTATGAAGATAATTCATTCGATGTAGTAATCTCAATTAATACTGTTCATAATTTAGAAAGAGAGGAATGCGCAAAAGCATTGCAAGAAATTGAACGAGTAAGTAGAGGTAATTCATTTATTACTGTTGATGCTTATAGAAATGAAGAAGAAAAAAGACGCATGTTTGATTGGAATTTAACTGCTAAGACCATTATGTCAGTTGAAGAATGGGAAATGTTTTTTAAAGAAATAGGTTATACAGGAGACTATTTTTGGTTTATTCCATGAGAACTGAAACTAAATTAAAGCTATATGAATCTATGCTTAAGATTCGCATGGTTGAAGAAGAAATTGCTAGAGAATATCCAAAAGGAGAAATGCGTTGCCCTACTCATTTATCTATAGGTCAAGAAGCAGTTCCTGCAGCATTAGGCCTTTGTGTTAGTATCAAGGACATGGCAATGAGTACGCATCGAGGTCACGCGCATTATATAGGTAAAGGCGGAAACTTAAAGTCAATGATTGCTGAAATTTATGGCAAAAGCACAGGTTGCTCCAAAGGGAAAGGAGGTTCCATGCATTTAATTGACAATTCAGTTGGGTTTATGGGCACTTCTGCGATTGTAGGAAACAGTATACCTGTAGGAGTCGGATTAGCCTTAGCGTCTAAAATCAGAAAAACCGAGCAAATTTCTTGTATTTTTTTTGGTGATGGCGCTACTGAGGAAGGTTCTTATTATGAATCTGTCAATTTTGCTGTGGTAAAAAAATTACCAGTATTATTTTTGTGCGAGAATAATTTGTATTCTGTGTATAGCCCTTTAATTGTGCGCCAGCCAGAAGGCAGAAAAATTTCTAGTGTCGCTAAAGCGATGGGGTTAGGTGTTGATGAAGTTGATGGAAATAATGCAATTGAATCTTTTATATCAATTGAATCTGCTGTTAAAAGAATAAAAAATAATCAAGGGCCTCAATTTATCGAATTCTCAACCTATAGGTGGCTAGAACATTGTGGAGTTAATTATGATAATGATATTGGATATAGAACTGAACAAGAGTATTTGAATTGGAGAGAGAAAGACCCAATTGAAAATTTGAAAAATATATTAGTAAGTGAAAATCTTATTTCTGAAAATAAAAATCAAGAAATAATAAAACAAATAGAAAATGAAGTTAATGAAGCTTTTGCATTTGCAAAAGAATCTCCATTTCCTGAGAATTCTGAAGCTTATATAGGGGAATATGCAATCTAATAATAGAGAAATCACTTTTGCAACTGCAATTAATGAAGCCATACATGAAACAATGGCTGCCAATGAGAACGTAATTTGTTATGGGCTAGGAGTAACTGATCCCAAGGCAGTTTTTGATACGACTAAAAATTTAGAAAAGAAATTTGGAAGTGAGAGAGTATTCGACATGCCAACTTCTGAAAATGCAATGACAGGCATAGCCGTAGGGGCATCCTTAAATGGATTAATTCCATTAATGACACACCAGCGACTTGATTTTTTTTTGTTGGCCATGGACCAATTAATAAATTCCGCCTCAAAGTGGCATTATATGTTTGGAAGTCAACAATCTGTTCCGATTACTATAAGACTTATCTTAGGAAGGGGCTGGGGTCAAGGACCGACACACTCTCAAAATCTACAAGCTTGGTTTGCACATATGCCAGGGTTAAAAGTTGTGATGCCCACAACTCCTGAAGATGCTAAAGGGTTACTAACAGCATCTATATTAGATCCAAATCCTGTTGTTTTCTTGGAACATCGATGGTTACATAATGTTAAGGGTTATGTTCCTGAAGGGTTTTATTCAAAACCAATAGGCAAGGCAAAAAAAGTAAAATCTGGGAATGATGTAACAATTGTAGCCATGTCATATATGACTATTGAAGCTTTGCATGCTGTAGAATACTTGGAGAAAAATGGTATTTCATGTGATGTAATTGATTTATTAACAATTAGGCCTATTGATTGGGAATCAATATTTAATTCAGTTAAGGTAACTGGTAGAATTTTAGCACTCGATACAGGTTTTACTACAGGGTCAGTTTCAGGTGAAATAATCGCTAGAGTTTCAATGGAATGTTTCGATTTTTTAAAATGTAAGCCAAGCCGCTTAGCGATGCCAGATATTCCAGAGCCAACAAGTCCGGCTTTGACAAAAGGTTTTTATGTAAGAGCTTCAGATATTGTAATTGCAGTTATGCAAATGTTAGATAAAGATTTTTCAAAAGTCATTAATGATTTACCTGAACCTATTCCTCACGATATTCCTGGGGATTGGTTCAAAGGACCTTTTTAAATTTTAAAATTAAATAAAATGAATAATTCAATTTGCTTTTGTTGTGGTTCAATTAATATGAAAAGTGTATTAACACTTTCTAATTTACCTTTGACCGGTTATTATGTTCATCCTAAAGAAGCGCCTATAGAAGCGTATCATTTCGACCAAAATTTATTAATTTGCTTAGAATGTGGACATGGACAATTGGAGAATATAATTGATCCCCAATACCTTTACAATGATAAATATTCCCATCGTGGCTCATTGAGTCCTATCGCTTCAGGAGGGAATTATTTTTTTCTGAATTATCTGCTTGCAAATATTTCTGGGAAAAAAGAATCAATCATTGATGTTGGATGCAATGACTTACTTTTAATAGAACTAATTAAAAAGAAAGTAAAAGCAGATAATTATTATGGACTAGATCCAATATGGATAGGAATGGATCAAATAAAAGATGGAATTAATGTATTGGGAAAGTTTTCCAATGAGTTAACTCCAACGGATATTAAAGGCAAACTTGACTTAGTTGTAAGTTGTCACACATTTGAACATATTCCAGATCCAATTGACAGCTTGACAAAAATATCAGAATTGTGCTCCGATAATGCAGACTTTTTTATTGAGGTTCCTTCTTTTGAAACTCTTGCTGAATTAAATAGAGTTGACCAGGTTTTTCACCAGCATGTTAATTACTATTCTGTAAATAGCATGACTGAATTATTCAAGCGGTTTGGGTTTGGTTACGTTGATCATACTTTTAATTATGATATGTGGGGTGGTACTATGATACTGCATTTTAGAAAAGGTCATACGTCTACACATAATTCCCTTGCGGAAAAAATGACTCCTGAAAAGTTTTTGTCATCGCTATCTTTGTTTAGGAAACAGATAATATTTTTTAATGAGCAGATTGCTAGTTTTGACGATGTTTGCCTTTATGGGGCAGCCCAAATGTTACCCATACTATTGTATCACTTAAATAATGATATGTTGAATTCAATAACAATTTATGACAATAATCCTAACCGTATTGGGCTAAAATACCCATATCTAGAACTTTTTATTCAAGAACCGCCAAAATCTCTTGCTGGGAAAACTATCGTAATTACGGCTTTGGATAGCTTCAGACCAATATTTAAGAAACTTGTCGATTTACATCCAAAACGTATAATAGATATTTTAACTATCAAGTAATATTATATGAAGAAACGTGTTTCAATAATTGGATCAGGAAATATAGGGAGTGATCTTTTGGTAAAATTTATGCGGCATGAGAATTTTGTTATGCATTCTTTTATAGGGCATAATGAAAACTCAAAAGGTTTATTATTCTGTAAGAGTAAATATCCTAATGTGACTATTTCAACAGATTCGATAGAGTTTATTTTAAAACACCATCAGGACATTGATATTCTAATTGATTGCACAAATGCAAATCAGCACGTTAGGTTTAATCATTTATTTAAAAAATGTGCATTTAAGGTGATTGATATGACACCCTCAAAGATTGGGTTACTTACTGTACCAGACCTTATTGGTGAAAAAGATATTTCCGATCATCAAGATTTTAACCTTATAAGTTGTGGAGGGCAAACCTCTATACCAATTGCGCATACTCTTTCAGAATATATACCTGATATTGAATATTTAGAAGTGGTTTCGAGTATATCTTCAAAAAGTGCCGGTCCAGCAACAAGGAAAAATCTAGATGAATATATTGAAACAACCAGTTTAGGTCTTTCTAGATTTACAGGAATAGATCTCCAATTTATTAAAGTAATATTGATTGTGAATCCGGCAATACCAGAAATTGATATGCAAACTTCGATTTATTTGAAATGTAAATCAGAAGTAAATATTACTGAAGTTTCCGAAAAGCTTAATGAAACAATTAAAAGAGTGAATAATTATGTTCCTGGTTATCGCATTATGGTGCCATTTACTTGTGTTGGGGATAAATATATTGTTTCAGTTAAAGTAAGTGGTTGCGGAGATTTTCTACCTAGTTATGCCGGTAACTTGGATATTATTAACTGTGCATGCATCCGACTTGCAGAAAAATTCGTTTAGACCATGAACCTAAAAATAAATGATGTTACTTTGCGAGATGGAAATCATGCAGTTTCGCATTCCATCGATCTTAAGTTAATTGAAAAATATTGTAAAACAATCGATAGGGAAGGACTATATTCTGTCGAAGTTGGACATGGTAATGGCCTTGGCGCATCTTCTCTTCAGGTTGGTTTATGCCTAGAAAAAGACAATGAAATGTTGACCGTTGCACGGGCCAACTTAAAAAATACAAAGTTATGCGTACATTCAATACCTAGTTTTGCGACTATAAATAAAAATTTAAATGAGGCAATTGATATTGGCGTAGATATTTTTCGTATTGGGACACATTGTTCGGAATCTGATTTAACAGAACGTCATATAAACTACCTTAAGGATAAAAAGAAAGAAGTATATGGTGCGCTCATGATGATTCATATGACCGATTTTGATACGATTCTTAATGAGTGTAAAAAAATCGAATCATACGGTGCCGATGGGGTAATATTAATGGATTCAGTTGGTCATTTTACTAGTGATCAAGTATCTTCATTGATCTTAAAACTTAAATCTGGCATTGGTATTGAGATTGGATTTCACGCACACAACAACCTTGGAATGGCGATTACAAATTCTATTGATGCTGTTAAGTGTGGCGCTAACCTATTAGACGCTTCTGCTTTTGGCTTAGGTGCGGGTGCAGGAAATGCCCAACTGGAAGTGTTAATTGCCGTTCTTAATAAACTAGGTTATTCCTATTCCCTTAAACCTTTTGTTGAATGCGCAAACCTAATTCGTTCAAACTTTCCAAATGATATGCCAATGATTGATGACAGTAGTTTATATAGTGGTCTTTATGGTGTATTTTCAGGATTTAAGAAACATGTTCAAAGAATTGCATTACAGTATGATATAAATGAACATGATATATGGTATGAGTTAGGTAAAAATAATGTAATAGCAGGCCAGGAAGATCTTATTGTTGACATCGCTTTGAAACTTAAAAAATAAAAAAATGAGTAAATTCAAAGAACTAGTAAAAAAAGGTGATAAAGTCATAGGTATTTGGCAAACCATACCTTCTATACAGTTGTGTCACACCTTGATTAGAAGTGGACTTGATTTTATCATATTTGATATGGAACATTCAGTTTTTGATTTTAAAAATGTGTTGGAGCATTGTTTAATTTGTAAAGCAAATGATGTGGGCTCGGTTATAAGGATTTCTCATTTTGATAAACATTTGATATCGTTAGCATATGATATAGGTGCTGATGTAATCCAAATACCCAATATCAAAACAGTTTCTCAAGTTAATGATATAACAAAGTTTTTTTCTTTTGAATTGGAAAAAGGGTACTCACCCTTTACTGTATCAGAAGATTATACTGGGATTAAAAATATTGATAAACCGCTTATTTCAATTCATATAGAGAATAAGGAAATTATGGATGGGTTAGACGTAGTACTAGATCTTAATAATGTCGATATTTTCTTTTTTGGCTTATTTGATATTTCTAGGTCATATAATATGCTTGGAGATGTTAGAAACAAAGAGATCGTAAAAGATGTAAGATTTTGTATGGAAAAAATTAAATCCCGCTCAAAAATAGTTGGCTTTATCATTAATAATATTGGTGATATTGCTGATTTTAAAGAATACGGCACGTATATTACTTATTCATCCGATGTTTTTATAATCAAAAAAACTTTGGAAAATAATATTTCAGAACTTAAAAAATAATATAAAATGGAACTTGGATTATCAAATAAGAAAGTATTCATTACGGGCGGTGCTTCCGGAATAGGTAAAGCTATTGTAAATGAATTTCTGAAAGAAGGGTCTTTTGTTGTCTTTACTTCTCGAAAACAAGAAAGCATAGAAGCATTATATGAAGATTTTTATATCTATAAAAAGAATGTACACGGAATTTGTGTAGATGTTTCTGATTATGATTCTGCTGAAATAGTTAAAAAAGCACTTAGTGAAATTAATCATACTGTTCATGATTTTGATGTACTTGTTAATAATGTAGGTGATACACTTGGTGTGACAGATCATTTTTGTTCATTGGAAGATTGGAGACGCGTGTATCGATTAAATCTCGAAGTTCATGTTGAATATGTTAATTTATTTACACCGGGCATGATTAAACGCAATTGGGGGCGTGTGGTAAATATTACTGCAGGAGCGGCATTAGAGAATAGCGGCCCTGTACCTTACTGTTCTTTTAAAGCCGCCTATACAGCATACACCCGTTCAATGGCAAGGGTTCTTGCAGAAACAGGCGTAGTATTAAGTGCTGTCCTTCCTGGAGTTGTATATACAGAGAATGGGCATTGGCAAGAAGTAATGAAAACTAGGCCTGAACATGCTGAGAAATATTTACATGAACGAACAACATTAAAAAGATTTGGAACACCAGAGGAAATTAGTCCGATGGTAGTATTACTTGCTTCGGAACTTGCCTCTTTCTGTGTTGGATCCATAGTGCCTGTGGAAGGTGGGCAAGCAAGACATTATTTTGCAGGAAACAGAGAATCATACATATGATAAAATTAACAGATTTTTTAGCGCAGCAACTAAAAGAGAATAAAGTTGAGAAAGTATTTGGTTTAACAGGCGGTGCAGTTGTTCATATTTTTGATTCAATGCAGCGAAGTAATATAGATGTTACTTTTACAAATCATGAGCAGGCAGCCGCATTTGCAGCAGTAGGCTATTCTAAACTTACAAATGGCTATTCTAGTTGTATAGTTACAACAGGTCCGGGGGTTACAAATGCTATTACCGGTTTAGCCGGTGCATGGCTAGATTCTGTACCTGTTATTTTTATTTCAGGACAGTCTCGATTGAATCAAACATCTAATAACCATAAAAATATACGCCAGATAGGCACGCAACAATTGAATGTACTTCCGATTGTCAATAGTTTAACCAAGTATTGTGTTATGCTTGATGATCCCAATAATATACGTTATGAACTAGAAAAGTGTTTCCACCTTGCCAATATTGGAAGGAAAGGGCCAGTATGGATTGATATTCCTATTGACCTGCAATGGGCTTTAGTAGATGAGAAAAATATGCCAAGTTTTTTTAATTCTCCCGAATATCATAAAGAAAAACAGTTAGATGATGTATTTGATTTAAATAGATATGAATCAAAATTTAATAAACTTTTATCACTGATTAGCACTGCAAAATACCCTCTTTTTCTTTTAGGCAATGGTGTTCGTCTATCCGACTCAGTTGGTGAGGTAAAAAAACTTATTGATAGGTTTAATATTCCTTTTGTAACTACTTGGTTGGCTGCAGATTTATTCCCTCACAACGCAAAATTAAATATAGGTCGTGTAGGGCTTGCCGGTCAAAGAGGAGCGAATATAGCCATTCAGAATTCCGACCTGCTTATTATTATTGGTACACATCTTCCTATACCTGTTACTGGTTCCAATACCGATGTATTTTCAAGAAATTCTAAAAAAGTTATTGTTGATATTGACAAGGACGAGATTAATTTTAAGAAACAGCTTTTCGACCTTGTTTTTGATTTGGATATTAAACTTTTTTGCAAGAAAATTAATGTGATAACCGATGTTTCAAAAAAAATAAATCACAATGTTAGCAAAGAATGGCTTTCTCATGTGGCGAAACTTAAGTTTTTTAACTATGATCACACCCAAGAGCTTATAAAGACTAGTAAGTCTAAATTTGTAAATCAATATGCATTTATCAATCATTTATCTGAATGTATGAATGGTAATGATATGCTTGTGGTGGATGGTGGAGGTACAAATGTGTATATCTCATTTCAGGGTTTTAAAAATAGAAAAAAGCAGCGATTGTTATTATCAACCTCATTATGCAGTATGGGATCAGGTATACCTGAGGCAATTGGTGTTTTTAAGGCTAAAACAAAAGGTAATGTGTACTGCGTAGTGGGTGATGGAAGTTTTTACCTAAACATTCAGGAGTTAAAAACTATTCATGAAAATAATCTTAAGATCAAGATCATCATTTTTAATAATGGGGGATATCTATCTATACGTGATACTCAAAGGGATTTTCTTAACGCAAATTACATAGGAACATCCAAAAATGATAAAACGGATATTAAAAAATTGGTTGAAGCCTTTGGTTTGAAATATTTCTCTTTGAAAGACAAAAAGAAATTAAATGAATTAGTTTCAAGATTTATAGAAGATAAAAACGCATCGGTGCTTGAAGTGTTTATTGATGATAAACAAAGTGTTTTGCCAACTCAATATTTTAAGAAAACAGGTAACTTGTTTGAAGTCCAGTCGCTAGAAAACATGTCTCCACCTTTAGAAGAAAACTTGCTGGAATCTTTAATGATTAACAAAAATGTATATCATGAAGGAAATTAACTTATTAAAATTTTATCCAAAATCAAACCGTAAATTCTTCTATAAAAAAAGAAGAAAATTGTCTGGATCAGGTTATATATCTGTTGACAGAAGCAGTTTTATTGATGAGGATCTAATGGTAGAATATTTTATGATTAATAAAGCAAGAGAATTTGGTTATGAATATTTTGATGGCGACCGTATTTATGGTTATGGAGGGTATACGTATGATAAAAAGTACTGGGAGAAAACGGCAAGGTATATTTTGGAATACTACGACATAAAGGATGGTATGAAGATCCTTGATATCGGCTGCGCAAAAGGTTTTTTACTTTATGAAATTAAAAAAATAAATCCTTCACTAGAGATATTTGGTGTTGATATTTCAAGCTATGCGATCGAGAACGCAATGGAAGCTATAAAGTCAAGCATTGTTAACGCAAGTGCCGATCAGCTCCCATTTGAAGATGAATATTTTGACCTCATTATTTCAATTAACACGATTGATCACCTTGATAAGGTTGGATGTGGGAAGGCATTGCACGAGATTGAACGTGTTAAAAAAAATAATTCATTTATAACAGTCAATTCTTGGTTTAGTTCAAATCAAAAAGAAAATATTCTCGCTTGGAATCTCGTTTCAAAAACTATTATGGGAGTCGAAGATTGGAAAACTTTTTTTGAAATGAATAAATACACCGGGGATTATTATTGGTTTATCGCAGATTAATTTTTCAACATGAAGTTTAAGGCTGCTGTTTTACAAAAAGTTAGTGAACCGTTAAAAGTTCTTGAAATTGCCAGTAGACCGCTGGGGTATGGTCATGTATTAGTGAAAATATTTTATAGTGGGGTATGTCGAAGTCAACTTATGGAGGCTAGGGGCTTCAGGGGGCATGACCATTGGTTACCACATTTACTTGGACATGAGGCATCTGGTGAAGTAGTTGAAGTGGGATCAGGTATTACTAAAGTTAAGGTTGGAGATAAAGTAATTTTAGGCTGGATAAAGGGAGAGGGAATAGAGGCTGAAGGAGCAAAATACCTCTATAATGATCAAATAGTTAATTCTGGAAAAGTAACTACGTTTAGTAATTATTCTATTGTTTCTGAAAATAGATTGGTAAAAATCCCCCCAAATGTACCTCTTGATGTTGCAGTACTTTTTGGTTGTGCTTTATTAACTGGCGCTGGTATGGTTTTAAATGAATTAAAACCAAATTCTGATATGTCCGTAATAGTTATAGGGCTTGGAGGGATTGGATTAAGTGCTTTAATGGCATTAAAATATTTAAAATGTAAAAATGTTATAGCCGTAGATATTTCAGAGGAGAAACTTGAACTGGCAAAGTTATTTGGAGCAAAACATATAATAAATTCCAAAAGGGAAAATACAAAAGATAAAGTATTAAGTATTTTAGGAGACTATTCCGATGCATGTATAGAGTCTGGAGGAAAGACTGAAACTATTGAACTCGGTTTTTCTTTAATTAAAAAAACCGGGAAGTTAATTTTTGCTTCACATCCTCCTGAAGGGGAATTTATAAATATTGCACCCCATGAATTAATTACTGGGAAACAAATTTTTGGAAGTTGGGGTGGTGGGTGTAAGCCAGATATTGATATTCCTAAACTTGCTGAAATATATTTAAAAGGTAAAGTTCCTCTTGAAAAGCTTATTTCTAAACGTTATACATTAGAAAATGTTAATGAAGCATTACTTGATTTAGAAAATGGTGTGGTATTTCGGCCTATTATTGCTATGCAATAAAAATAACAAATGAAAACTGTCAAACGAAAAATAACTTTTATATCGGGGAATTTCAATATTCTACATCCCGGTCATCTTAGACTTATCAAGTTTGCTAAAGAACTGGGGAATAAGTTAGTTGTTGGTGTAGTATCAGACAAAATAGCTGGCAAACTAGCATTAATACCTGAAAAGTTAAGATTAGAGGCAGTAAAAAGTATTAGTTGGGTAGATGAGGCAATCATTATTGAAGATTCAATAAATGAAACAATAGAGCTCATAAAACCAAATGTTGTTGTAAAAGGAAAAGAGCATGAGAATACAACAAATATTGAACTAAAAATTTTGGATAAAATTGGTGGGAAATTAATTTTTAGCTCTGGGGAGACGATTTTCTCTTCATTTGATTTAATTCAAAGTGAGGTATTAAATAGTTCGAGAAGGTCCATTATTCCTAATGATTTTCTCAATAGACATAAGACTAACATAAATAAGGTTAAAAACTTAGTTTCTAGTTTTAAAAACCTTAAAATTATTGTCATTGGCGATACAATCGTAGATGAATATATTTCTTGTGATCCGCTAGGTATGTCTCAGGAAGATCCTACAATTGTTGTAACACCAGTTGGGGCAAAAAAATTTATTGGTGGAGCAAGTATTGTTGCGGCACATGCGGCTGGCTTGGGTGCGGAGGTACATTATTTAAGTGTTTGTGGAAATGATAATTCTCGTGAATTTGTTGATGAAAAATTAAAAGAATTTAATGTTAATGCAACACTTTTTATTGATAGTAGTAGGCCTACTACGCTTAAGCAAAGGTTTAGAGCTAAAGGAAAAACACTTCTCAGAGTAAGTCATTTACACCAAGGTGCAATTCCTCAAACATTGCAAAATAAAATACATAATAAGGTAGTCAAATTATTAAATGGCTGCGATTTAATTGTTTTTTCAGATTTTAATTACGGAGTATTGACAGACGAATTAATAAAGTCAATTTCTAAAATTGCTATTGAAAGAAGAATATTTATGGTTGCGGATAGTCAAAGTTCTTCGCAAACGGGTGATATTAGCAGATTTAAATCAATGGACCTAATTACCCCAACTGAAAGGGAAGCAAGATTAAGTTTGAGGGATAATCAAAATGGCCTCATTGTAATTGCAGATCGACTTAAAGAGAAATCATTTTCAAAAAATATCCTATTGAAAATAGGAGAAGAAGGAGTAATTATTCACGCTGATAATGATATAAATAAGGACTGGATAACTGATAGGATTCCAGCTTTAAATTCTAATCCAATTGATGTTGCTGGAGCCGGAGATTCAATGTTAATAGCTAGTTCAATGGCATTAGCATTAAAAGCAAATATTTGGGAGGCAGCACTATTGGGGTCAATCGCTGCCGCTATTCAAGTTAGCAGAATAGGGAATATTCCTCTAACTACTGATGAATTTATAAGTAATATTTAATAATGAAAGCGCTATTACTTGCTGCTGGTTTTGGTACCAGATTAAAGCCATTGACAAATCATATTCCTAAGTGTATGGTTTTTATCAAAAATAAGCCACTTTTGGATTTTTGGATTGAAAATTTAATTAATTCAGGGATTAATACAATAAGAATAAATACACACTATTTATCAAATATAGTAATTGACCATATTGAAAAAAGTGAATATAAAAATCAAATTGAGCTAATACATGAAAATAAATTATTAGGTACAGGGGGAACCTTAATAAACAATATAGCATTTTTTGAGGGACAAGAAGGTTTTTTGATTCACGCAGATAATTACTGTCTTGATGATTTAAATTTATTGATTGATGCACATAAAAAACGCCCATCTAACTGCTTAATTACAATTTTAGTTTTTGAAACAGAAAATCCTTCTTCTTGCGGAATTGTAGAAATAAATTCATTGGGAATAGTTACTTCATTTTTTGAAAAAGTTAATAATCCACCCGGTAATTTAGCAAATGGAGCGATTTATCTATTATCAAGAGAAGCAATTGATATAATTAAAAATGACTTTAGCGATAAGTCAGATTTTGTAACCGAAATATTAGTTCATTTTATTGGGAAAATTTTCACTTATAAAACATATAAAACATTTATTGATATAGGAACTCCTGAGGCCTATTTTAAAGCGAATTCTATATGAAGGTATCTGTTTTATTAGCAAATTATAATCATGCGAAATATATCAGCGATGCTATAAATGGTGTTTTATTACAAACCTATAATAATTGGGAGTTTATCATAGTGGATGATGGCTCAACTGATAATAGTAAGGAGATAATAGAATCATTTGCAATAATTGAAAATAGAATTAAAGCTTTTTTTCTTGAAGAAAATATTGGGGCTTTATTGGCTATTAAATTTGCACAGGAAAAGTGTTCGGGAGATTTTATTATAAGCATTGCTTCGGATGATTTTATATCGCACAATACATTTTTTGAGCGTGCTATAAATGCATTTTCAAAAAATAATATAGGTGGATTTGTTGGAAAAACGAAAGTAATCGATGGGTTTAGTGGTCAATCTGTAACTGATGTAGGTTATTCATATAAGACTAGTAATATTAATAACGGAGAGTTTAGGTATTTATTTCTTAAAAATTTGATATTTATACCAGGGTCCTCTTCTATTTGGAAAAAGGAATATTTTGATAAACTCGGAGGATATGATAATGGTTTAGGGCCACAATGTGATTATTTATTAAATAATCTTATTGGATTAAAATATGGGATATATTTTGAGAATACTATTTTTTCTACAATGAGGTCTTTTGAAAACTCTTTCAGTCAATCGCAAGCCGATGTGGATTTTAAAAATAATTTTTTTAAAATTTTCCAAATTTTACTTAAACAAGATATAATCGGTAAGGTGTATTTGAGTGAAGTAATAAAATGGTTTTTAGTTAATGGGTTAAAAATTAAAAATACTCAAATGAGAAGTCATTTAAATTTTATTTTTAATAAATCTAAAGAATTGAGTTTTGATAGCGTTGATGTTGAATTAATTAAACAATTGAAAAATACGATTAATCAAGAACAATTTGTAAAATTCCAAACCTCTGAAATTAAGGAATATACTATTAAACTATTGATTGAGTGTTATTTTATTTTTTGTAGGATTTTTTGGAAATTAAAGAGGATTTTTTAGTTGGATATTCTATTATTATACACTGATATTTACAAAATTACTACTGGCGGAGGCCAGGCAGTGATTAGAAAGATAATAGATTCGTTACCCGAAAATAGATTTTTTTATTTTATTGAAAATGAGAAAAAATCTGATCAAAGGGCGCAAAATGCGTTTCCTATTTCATTGAAAAAAGCGTCTTCTATAAAGTTATTAAATGATTCGAATGATTTAAGTAAATATGAAAAGTTGCATTTTGAAATAGCCAATCAATTTGCAAGATCAGCTAATGGAAAATCATTTGATATTATTGAGTTCCCTGATTACTTTCCGATCGGAAATAAAATTTTTAGTGTACTAAACCATCACAAAATTATTTATAAAAAGATAATAATGTCGATGCACGGTAATATATCTTCATCACATTTTTATAGCATGGACTATGATTTAGAGGATATAACAACTTTACAAAAATTGGAATTAGAGCAGTTTAAAATGGCAGATTCTGTTTATGCGATTTCTGAAAAATATGCCAACGATTATAAAAAGATATTTAACAGAGACATTATTCAAATTGACCCTTTACCATTTATTACACTTCATGATAATTTAGTTATTGATTTTCAAAATGAAAAAATCTCATTATATTCAATTGGCCGCACAGAAAAGCTAAAAGGGCAGGATTTATTTATCGAGTTATTGAAATGGATTGACCTTTCTAAGGTAAATAGTGCTAATATCATAGGAGATGAAATTTATGATTCTAATGGTGTTAGCTCCTATGACACTTTATCAAATATTGCCACAAATAGAGATATTGATGTTAAAATAAGTAAATCGGTTGATCAGTGTCAACTAGGGAAATTATTTAATTCTAAATCTATAATTATTTTACCAGTACGACAGGATACGTTAAATCTAGTTGCTCTTCAAGCAATATTTTCTGGGTGTCCACTTGTAATATCTTCTAGAGCTGGGATTTGTGAATATTTAGAGAATCATTTTCCCGGTCTTCCGTTTATTAAAATTGAGTTTGAAAATTTTTATGGTTCAATTCTTGAAATAAATAAATTAATTGGAGACTATGACAATTATAGAACTACATTAATTAAATATATTAACGAACGAAACTTTAACTACGATAAGTTTAAGTACAGCTTAGAGAATGTGTATAATATTTATTCTAATAAAGTCGGTTCTTTAGACCTAAATCCTATTATTGCATACAAGGAATTGAATGTGCCTTTTAAAAGGTATTTAAACATTTTGCTGAAATCTATATTACCGTCTGAATTTCATTTAAAATTAATTTCATTTAAAAATAATAATCACAAGTTTGATTTTTTAAAAAGAGTGTTGAACAAATACTCAAGTATTGTAGTCTTTATGAGAGCAGTTTTTTGGATATATTATATTTTTAAATTTAATCATCAATTAAAGCAGTTTGAAAATGAAATTAATAAGTCAGCATCTAAAGTTAATAACTTCCAAAAAAGCTTAAATAGACTATTTAGGTTTCGTTTTTGGAACTTCCTAGCCACAAATTATGATCAAATCACCAAGGATTATTTACTTTATGTTACTTATAAATTAAGATTATTTAGACTTTCAAAATATAACAATGATGTGGATTTAGTAAAAGAGAGGTTATTAAATCTTAATTTTAAGGAAGAAGCTTTTGTCACTAGTTTACTTCATAAATGTAATAATAGTGATGTGTATAATTATTTAGTAGAGAGAGATTTAATACACAGAGAATCATCATTTAAAAAGTGGGAATATATTTACGATAATAGGCAGGGTAATGCTAAAATATCGATAATTGTTTCGTTGTACAATGCCGCTTCAAAATTAAATTTTTTTCTTTCCTACCTTATAAATCAAACTTCATATATAAAGGGGGATGTTGAAATTATTTTAGTTGATAGTGGTTCTCCTACACATGAGTATGAAGTATTCAATTCATTTAATTTAAGTCATAATTTAAATGCTATATATGCAAGATCAGAAAATCGAGAAACGATACAATCAGCTTGGAATAGAGGAATTAATTTATCTAGAGGAGAATACTTAGTTTTTTTAGGTGTTGATGAAGCATTGTATCCAACTAGTTTAGAAAAATTGTCAAATCACTTAGATAACAATGAGTCAATTGATTGGGTTATGGGCAATACTCTATCTACGGATGTTGATCAATACGGAGTTTATGTAAAAGATAAATTTGTTTATAACAGAAGTGGTGCTACAAAGTATCATGTATACTTGGAGACATGTTATTTATCTTGGGTTAGTGGTATGTACAGGAAGTCTATTCATGATAATTTTGGTTTTTATGATGAAGAATTTAGAGCGTCAGGAGATACGGAATTTAAAAATAGAGTCTTAAGGAACATCAATGTTGAGTTTATTGATGAAACATTAGGTGTATTTATGGATTACCCTGAAGTAAGAGCAACAGGGTCTCCAGTAGCTGAGGTAGAAGACTCAAGGGCTTGGTATTTGTTTAGGACAGGTGGAGGAATAGAGTATTTGTTTGAATTTGAAAATTTAGCGACCTGTATAAATGTTTTTAAACTATCTATTTGTTATCGAAAGTCCTATAAAACAGAATTAAGTAGCGACTTATTATTCGCTCTTAATATGGCAAAATTTATTGAATTAAAGTTTAAAAATAGTGCTATTCCAACTGAAGTTATTAAATCCTTACAATACTTAGTTGATTCAATTATTAATCTTCAAAGTTGTGAGAAGAACTTTACACTAGGGGGATATTTTCGGTTGTTAAATTATTATTTTTGTAAATCGAAATTTAAGCGCAGGCTACGAATTTTTGATGAAAAATTACAAACTTTAGATTATCTGATAGTTGATAACATGTTCGAACAACATTCTTGGATTTGGTGATTTTAACCTTTTTTTATGATTATTTCTAAAACCCCATTGAGGGTCAGCTTTTTTGGAGGCGGTACAGATTTGCCAGAATTTTTCAAATCGCATCGGGGAGCCGTTATAGGTACGGCGATCGATAAGTATATCTATCATTCGGCATTTAAATTCCCTTCTAAATTGTTTAATTACAATACCCGTATTTCTTACAGTAAGGTAGAATGTGTGAATGATGTTAATGAACTTGAACATGCCCCATTTAGGGAAGTTTTGAAGTCACAAGAAATTTATAAAGATATAGAGGTACATGTGGCAGCTGATTTGCCATCTTTTTCAGGTTTAGGTACTTCTTCTTCTTTTACGGTAGGGCTATTAAATGCACTTAAGGCTTATAAAGGCGAGCAGGTAACTCAACAAGAATTAGCGACAGAAGCTATTCGGATTGAAAGAGAAATTTTAAAGGAGGCGGTGGGTTTTCAGGATCAGATTTTTGCTGCATTTGGCGGCTTCAATATCATCAATTTCAAGTCAGATGAGTCCTTTACTGTGGAACCCATTCTAATTTCTAAAAACAAATATGAAGAACTTTCAAATTCCTTAGTATTGTTTTTTACGGGAATTACTCGGCGTGCCCAAGATGTGGAAGCGGAAAAAATTAAAAATATGCAAGGCATTAACCAAAGCTTGCATTCAATGCTTGCCTTAGTAGACGATGCCTATGATATTTTAACAAATAATAAATCGCTAACAGAATTTGGTGCCTTATTAAATCAAACATGGCAGGACAAAAAGAAGCTTTCAGCCGGTGTTTCAAACCAAACGATTGACGAATTGTATGATAGAGCCATGAACAATGGCGCATTAGGAGGTAAGTTATTAGGTGCAGGAGGTGGTGGGTTTTTACTCTTTTTTGTGCCACCAGAAAAAAAAGAAAAACTTAGACATGCGCTCATTGACTTACATGAAATTGATTTTAAAATGAATGCCTCGGGGGCATCTATTATATACTCTTAAATAATCATAAAATGAAAATATTAGTAACGGGTGGAGCGGGATATCTAGGTTCCGTTTTAGTACCTAAATTATTACAGGAAGGTCATGAAGTTGTGGTATTAGACAATTTTATGTTTGGTCAGTCAAGTTTGGCCGATGCATGTGCATATGATAATTTTTCAGTTATTCGAGGAGATACTCGAGATGAAAATTTAATGAAGAGCGCCCTAAAAGATGCTGATGTAATCATTCCCTTGGCTGCTTTAGTAGGAGCGCCTTTGTGTAAAAGGGACCAACTTGGAACTTTGACCATCAACCAACAAGCGGTTGAAATGATTTGCAGACTGGTATCAAAAGATCAAAGAATCGTAATGCCGGTGACTAACTCAGGATATGGGATTGGGGAAAAGGGCAAGTTTTGTACGGAAGAAAGCCCATTAAATCCCATTTCATTATATGGGGTAACTAAAGTGAAGGCCGAAGAGGCAGTTCTGCAGCGTGAAAATAGTTTAACTTTCAGATTGGCCACGGTTTTCGGGATGTCTCCAAGAATGAGAACGGATTTATTGGTAAATGATTTTGTATACCGCGCATTTAATGATTCCGCCTTGGTAATATTTGAAGGTCATTTCAAACGTAATTATATTCATATTCAAGATATTGCTCGTGTATTTATTCATGGGATTAATAACTTTGATTCTATGAAAGGTAGGCCTTATAATGTTGGATTGGATGAGGCTAATTTATCTAAGTTGGAGTTAGCTGCCGCCATTCAAAAACACCTGCCCAAGTTTGTTTACTTAGAAGCTCCGATAGGCGAAGATCCTGATAAAAGAGATTATATTGTTTCAAATGCGAGGCTATTATCTACCGGATTTAGGACCGAATGGGATTTAGATCGAGGAATCAGAGAATTAATAAAGGGATTCACCATCGTAAGCAATTCTAAATTTTCAAATGTTTAATATACTATAATTTATACCTATGAATTGTCGCGTTTGTGATTCACAAAATTTGGAATTAGTCATTAACCTAGGGGAGCAACCATGGTGTAATAATTTTTTGAAAAAAGAGGAGGTTGGCAAAGAGCCTTTTTATCCACTTAGGGTTTTATATTGTACCGACTGTCATACTTCCCAATTGGATTATACGGTAAAAAAGGAAGTGATGTTTGGAAATCATACCTATTTATCGGGGGTAACAAAATCACTTTCTGATCATTTTTTAGGGATTGCAGAGGAAGTGGATCAGCGATTTTTTCAAAATAAGACAAGTAAATCTGTCTTGGACATAGGATCAAATGATGGGACTCAACTCAAGCATTTTTTAAAATTAGGCTGGGATGTTTTAGGAGTGGAATCTTCTAAAATGACTTCTGATATTGCAAATAAGGATGGTGTAGATACGCTAAATGCTTATTTCAACTTAGAGACTATGCAGAAAATAGGCAAGAAATTTGATTTGTTTAATGCTGCAGGCGTTTTTTTCCATCTTGAGGAATTACACAGTGTAACGGAGGGAATAAAGTTTGGTTTAAATGAAGATGGGGTATTTGTGGTTCAGTTTTTATATATGAAAAGCATTATGGAGAATAATGCTTTTGATCAAATTTACCATGAGCATTTACTATATTATACTTTAGAGACGTTGTCTGTACTTTTAAAGCGACATGACTTAGAAATTTTTGACGCCTATTTAGCCCCTATCCATGGTGGCCAAATGATCGCTTTTGTAGGTCATCCAGGGGAGCATGTAAAAACAGACAGGCTAATAGATTTATTGGCATCTGAAGAACAATCTGGTTGTAACACCATTGGTGCATATCATGATTTTGCAAAAAGAATTGAGCAAATGAAATTGGACAATTTAGACTATTTGGCTAATGCGAAAAGGGAGGGAAAAAAGATTTTTGGGATGGGGGCTCCTGTAAAAGGAAATACCATGCTAAACTATTTTGGTGTAGGAACGGAAACGATTGATTGTTTATTAGAAAAAAATGAATTAAGGAAAGGGTTGTATTCTCCTGGAATGCATATCCCTATATTGATCGAAAAAGAGGTGGAGGAGAAGCCAGATATTTATTATGTGTTGGCCTGGAATTTTAAAAAAGAGATTTTGAAAAATAACCAACATTTAATAGATCAAGGAATTGAATTTTACTTTCCAGTTAATCCTAAAGAATAGATGAAAGTATTTGTAACAGGAGGACATGGGTTTTTAGGAAATGCACTTTGTAAAAAGTTAGCTTCGGATGGTTTTGAAGTGGAGGCGCCTACATCAAAGCAATGCAATCTTTTTTCTGATACCAGTTTAAATCAGTATGCTGATGTTAAATTTGATTTAATTATTCATTTAGCTGCCTGGACACAGGCGGGAGATTTTTGCCTTTATCACAAAGGAGAGCAATGGATTAATAATCAAAAGATAAATACCAATGTCTTAAATTGGTGGCATCAAAATCAATCTCAGGCAAAATTAGTTACGATTGGGACCAGTTGTTCTTATGCTCCTGATGCCGAACTGATAGAGGAGAATTATCTTAAGGGTGAGCCCATTGAAAGCTTGCATACTTATGCGATGACCAAGAGGATGCTTTTGGAAGGTGTTAAATCTTTGAATAATCAATTTGGATATAAGTGGCTATGTGTTGTACCATCTACGCTTTATGGCCCGGATTATCATATCGATGGGAGGCAGATGCATTTTATTTTTGATTTGATACGCAAAATAATTAGAGCAAAGGAATTTGGGGAGGAAGTAGTATTATGGGGAGATGGATTTCAAAGTAGGGAAATAATTCATGTAGATGATTTTATAAAGTCCTTGTTAAATTTGATTGAAAATAAGGTTGAAAATGAGGTGGTCAATATTGGTTTTGGGGAGGAGCATACCATAAGAGACTTTGCAAAATCCATTTGCAAAATTGTCGAGTATGATTTTGAAAAAATCAGTTATGATACAAGCAAATATACAGGAGCTAAATCAAAGTGCTTATCCATTAAAAAAATAAGTAAACTCGTTCCAGGGTTTAAATCTTCTTTAATCCCTTTGGACAAGGGGGTTGAAAATGTTGTGGATTGGTTTTATAAGACAAATAGTTATATTTAAACTTTAAATTAAAAGAAATGAAAATTTTAGTTACTGGTGGAAATGGATTTTTAGGCAAAAGGTTAGGTTTAGAATTAAGAAAATTAGGACATCAAGTTACACTCGCAAGTAGAAATAATAAGCAAAACTTTTTGGCAAAAGAATTTTCTGGTTGTAATGTCTTGCCCATGGACGTGTCGAGTATTGAATCGGTTCGAGATGCGGTAATTCAAGAAATGCCGGACGTCATTATTCATGCGGCGGCTACAAAATTCGTTGATTTGGCTGAAAAACAACCCATGGAAACGATTGACATTAATGTTACAGGTTCTCAAAATGTAGCAAGAATTGCCATTGAACGTAGGGTAAAACTGGTCATTGGTATTTCAACGGATAAATCTTCTCCACCGGTAAGGAACATTTATGGTATGACTAAGTCATTAATGGAACGCTTGTTTTCGTTAATGGAAGGGAAAAGTGATACGCATTTTGTATCAGTACGATATGGAAATGTTGCTTGGTCTACGGGTTCTGTCTTAGGAATTTGGAAGAAGATGTTAAAAAAACAGGGCTTTATTGGAACGACGGGTCCTGAAATGTTTCGATATTTTTTTACGGTAGACGAGGCGGTTTCTTTGGTTTTAACAGCTTTGAAAAATTCATCTGAATTACACGGAAAAGTTTTGTCAAGGTATATGAAGGCTGCCCAATTAGAAGACATAATTAGAGTTTGGACGAAACAGGAAGGTGCAACATATGAAAAAATAGAAGGTCGACCTGGCGAACGTTTAGAAGAATTTTTAATAGGTGAATCGGAACTTGAATATACGGAAGAGCGAATTTACGATGGAATCCGACACTATGTTTTGTCATTTAATGAGAAATCTGAAAATCCATTAACCGAAGTCTTGTCCTCCAGGACAGCGGAAAAACTTTCTGATGACGAAATCAGAGCCATTATCAACAATCCCCCATTTGAAGAACTTTAATAAAGAATGGCTTTAATCACCGATGTTTTAATAATGGCTGCCGGTCGTGGTAATCGGATGAAGCCATTATCTGATATTATCCCGAAGGCAATGGCTCCATACAAAGGAACTACCCTAATAGGTAATGTATTAAAAAACTTTCAAAATGGGGAACAGAAAATTCATGTTACCGTTGGTTATAAAAGTGAAATTTTAGCTAAATATTTGTTAGAAGGGGGGCTGGTTTCATCCTTAATTAATACGGCTGGTCAAAATAATGCATGGTGGATTTTTAATTCATTGCTTAGATATAAAGATGGACCAGTATTAGTTTTAACCTGTGACAATATAACCGAGTTGGATTTAGATTTTATTAGTTCAGAATACGTAAGATTGGGAAATCCTGCCTGTATGATTGTACCAGTGGACCCAATTATTGGGATTGAAGGGGATTCTATTTTAGATCAAGATGGAGTCGTGTATAAGTTAAGCAGAGAGATTAAAACAAATAAATATTGTTCAGGGATTCAAGTGTTAAATCCAAACAAAATAAATTCCCTCATAGGAAAATGTGATGATTTTTATCAAGTTTGGAATGGACTTATGGAACAAAGTCAATTATCAGCATCTGAATTATATCCCAATCCCTGGTTTTCAGTTGATACATTAGATCAGCTAATTTCACAAGAAAACATCTAAATTGAATTTACTAGTAATTTCTGCCGCTTGTATCGTAGATGTTAATAGAGCTCCTTTTGTTGCTCTATCTCATTACGAAAATATCAATTTGACTTTATTGATTCCATTTCATAAAAAGGATTTTGACTCATATAATTTTAAGGCTGAAAATGAAAGTAAAACATTTAATATAATATTAAGTGAAATTAAAGGATCACACCCAAGGTTGGAAAGGCTCACAGATTTACAAAATATTATTGAGAGAGTAAAACCAGACTCAATTATATTGGAGTTTGATGTTGCGACATTGATGACCTTTCAGGCTATTAAATTTAGCAGAAAATTTAAAAGTAAAATTTCATTTGTTGCGTTAGAAAATTTTAATCGAAGTTTCATTTTAGAGTCATTAGTTAGTGCAATTAAATTTGATTTTAAGCAAAGCTTAGGAGCATTATTGACATATTTTCTTTTAAGCTTTAATAGGAAGTCAATACATAAAACATACTGTGTTTCTAATGATGGGAGGGAGGCTATGAAATATCTTGGTTTTTCACAAAACCAAATTGTGAAAATTCCCTTGGGAATTGATACAACTCTTTTTTATCCTTATGCTGAATCAAAGATTTTAACACTCAGAAATAAACTAAATCTAAATAAAATCACAATTGCCTATTTTGGTCGTATTATTCCTGAAAAAGGGATAGACCATTTGTTAATAGCATTAAGTCAAATTAAGGATTTAGAATGGCAATTGCTTGTTGATAATTTTAGCCATTATAAATCAGATTATTTTTTAACCTTAAAAAAAATTGTGGAAGATTGTCAGCTTCAAGATCGAATCATTTATTTTGATGCGAAGCATAATGAAATGCCTGATTATATTAATTGTGCCGATATTGTTGTGCTGCCTTCTATTGTTAAAAATAAATTTAAAGAACAATACGGACGCGTAGTTGCAGAAGCAATTTGTTGTGGAAAAGTCGCTTTAGTAAGTGATTCTGGGGCTTTGCCCGAATTAATTGGTGATTTAGGGTATGTATTTCAAAATACTAATATGAATGAGCTTGTGGAAAAATTGAAATATTTAATCATAAACCATGAATCAATAAAAAAAGAAAACTATTTGAAAATAGTGAACAGAGGGATTGAAATTTTGAGTTCTAATAAGCAAGCAGAAATCATTTATAATACTTTATAAGTGAAAATTTTGTTTACATATGAGTATCCTTTTCATAAAGCAGGGTATGGTGGAGGCCAGCAAATAGTAAGAGGCTTTTCCAAAGCACTTAGTGATCTTGGAAACGAAGTGAACATTGCATGCCTTGGTGATGATGAATTAGGATTAAATAATGAGGTGTCAAATGTTCAATATAATTTTCAGTATCAATATAAGGTTGGCCTTTCAAGTACATTTTTCGCAACTTTAGGAGCTATAAAATTAATAAGGAAATTAAAGCCTGATTTTGTTTTATCTTTTTCTTCGGAGGCTCTTTTTGTTTCTTTGTATTGTAAATTAGTAAGGATCCCTTTCTATATTTACGTTGCAGCACCTAATTTGCCCAAGTTTCATTTTTCAAATCCTTTAGAATGTGTAAAGAATATTAGGTATCACTTGCCTCTATATTTTCAATACCTAGGTTGTCTTTTTGCGACTAAAATATTTACCATCAGTGAATTTATTTCTTTAGAAGTTTTTAATCATTGGAAAATTAATCAATCTAAGATTGTAACTGCCGGATGTGCAATTTCGGAGGAAGTGATTGATTTCAAATCCAATCAAGTACGTAAAAATACCAATGGTATTAAAATTGCAACTACAGGCAGAATTATGTACACTCAAAAGCCTATAAATATTTTGGCGAAAAGTTTAAGTAATGGGGATTTTAACATTAAAGAATGGCATATTGTAGGATCAGGAGCTGATTTAAGCGACTTCGAAAATTTGATTGATGAATTAGGTTTAAATCATATTGCAAAAATTCATTCTACATTAAGCACATTAGAGATTTGTAATCTTTATGAAAAAATGGATATTGTCATTTTACCATCGATGAGTGAAAGTTTTTTCATTACTGCCTATGAAGGGATATCACTTAAAAAGATTATAATTACCAATAAGGTGGCATTATTGAATGAAATTTTTAAAAATCATAAAACAGTCATTTTTGCAGATGATACTTCTGAGGAGGCTTATCGCAAAGCGATTAGTAAGGCAGTAGAATTGTTAGAGAATCCTGAAATTGATCAATATTTATTTCAAGCGTCCGAGTTTGTCAATGATAATTATAATTGGGAGAAAATTTCAACCAAGTTTTTAGGTAATATATAAATGCTAATAGATATTAGAAATTTTTGCAGAAAAGTTATTTTTAAAATAACAGGTATAAATAGTATTAATGCAGCCATTAATCCAATGAATTATTTAGAGAAAATCGTATTCGAAATTTTCTTAATGATTAATAAAAAGCAAATATTTTCTGGGAAATTTAAATCTTTAAATTTTATTAAAAGTGTTAGAGGCTCCGAGTTCAGCCCTAAATATTTTGGTACTTATGAAAATGAATTAGATCCATATTTTAATTTATTTTCTGGTTCAATTTTGATAGATATTGGCTGTGATGATGGTTATTATTCCATAGGGCTTTTAAAAAGTAACTACGTAAAGCAAGTGTATGCATTTGAAATAAATGAGCAATCTATTAATAACTTACTTAAAAATATAGAGTTAAATTTATTAGAATCAGGGAAGTTAATTTTTGAAGAGAAGTTTGTTTCATCCTTTGAATCAATTGCAAAATGTTTTAATAATACAGATACGTATTTAATTAAATGTGACATTGAAGGCGGAGAGTATCCATTATTTTCGGCTGAAATGATTGAGGCAATTTCAGACTTTAACTGCTCTTTAATAATTGAAACGCATATTAACTCTGAGCTGGAAGAAGAAATGATAAAGCGGTTTGAGAGTAATTCCTTTAAGGTCAAAATTATTAATAAGGTTTTATTAAAAAATTATCAAGAGAAACTCAACTCTTTAAATGGGATAATTGCTAGCGTATTTCGAAAATATTGGCTAAATGAGCATAGGCCCGAATTTAATAGATGGATTATTGTTACTAAATGAATTTTGAATTGAGCCCTTCAATTAATGTAAAGTATCAATCATTGTATATGGTTGAACCAGCTCTTATTGGATATAATGGGCACCTATTTAATTATGCAAAAAGTCTTTCAAATTGTTTAGTAGGATCATCTATCTCATTTAAGATATTTGTTTCAAAAAATTGTGAACCTAAAATTTTAAAGGAGATTAACTCCTCTGTCGTTTTTGACGAACTACCGAATGGAAATATTTTCAATAATTTTATAGGTAGATTTGTTATTGCTGTTTTTCAATACAATTTCCATTTATTCAAGGGTTTAAAAAAGATTTCAAAAAAAGAAAGTTTACAAAATAAATTACTTTTTTTTGGTACAATTCAACATATACATTTATTTGGATTAATTGCATGGATTGCCTTAAGCAAAAAAAAGAATCTTCCAAAATCAATCATTTTAACTTTAAGGCTTAGTATATATCGGTACGATATAAATAGGTGGGCAGCATCTTACTTCTGGTACGTTATTGCATTTAGATTAATTGAATCAATTAAAAATAAATGTGATATTTTTTTTATAACGGATTCGAATAAATTGCAAAAAGAATTTGCAAAAATTACTAAAATAAAAATTGATTTATTACCTATCCCTCATACAATTAATAACCTAGAAAAGATTAGTTTAGATTCAATAATAGGAAATGAAATACTGACTTTTACAAGCCTTGGTAGCGCTAGAAAACCAAAAGGATTTGGGGTACTAGTAGATGCAATTATTGAATTATCAAATGATGTAAACTTTTCAAAATTTCATTTCTTATTGCAATCAAATTTTGCAAATAATGATGATTATATTCAAGATAAAATCAATGAGATAAAAAAAAAGAATTTTAAAAATGTGGAATTATTAGAAAAAGAATTAAGTGAAGAGGAATATTACTTGTTAATTCAAAAGTCAAATGTTATCGTTATTCCATATGATCAGGCAATTTATTATGCAAACACATCAGGAATCCTTACAGAAGCAATTTCGTACGCTAAACCCATTATTGTTACTAATCATACATGGATGAGTGATAACATGCCGGATGGGATTGGGGTAACTTTTGAAAATATGAATTCAATTGATCTCGCAAAAAAAATGATATTGATAGCAGAGAAATATAATGATTTCAAATCCAATTTAATTCAAAAATCTATTACTTGGAATGAGTATCATAACGCAATAAATTTTTTAAAAATGCTATTTCAAATTAGCAAATAGAAAAAAATAATGAGAAAAGCCTTAATATGTGGTATATCAGGACAAGATGGCGCATACCTTTCAGAATTTCTTCTGAGTAAAGGATATGAGGTATTTGGAGGTTCTAGGGATGCAACGACGAATAACTTTGGGAATTTGAAAAGATTAAATATTATTAATCAAGTACAATTAGTTTCAATCAATCTTACCGATTTTCGTAGTACACTTCAGACCATAAATAAAATTCGTCCGGATGAAATATACAATTTATCTGGCCAAAGCTCAGTAGGTCTTTCATTTGAGCAGCCCATAGAGACTTTTGAAAGTATTTGCATTGGGACGCTTAATATATTAGAAGCAATTAGATTTTGTGACACATCTATTAAATTTTATAATGCAGGGTCTAGCGAATGCTTTGGAAATTCTCCACATGAAATGTGTGATGAAAATACATTATTTAAACCTAAAAGTCCTTATGGAATTGCTAAGGCTTCTGCACATTGGCAAGTAGTTAATTATCGAGAGGCTTATAACTTATTTACTGTCAATGGTATTTTATTCAATCATGAATCACCTTTAAGGCCCGAACGCTTTGTAACGCAAAAAGTAATAAAAGCAGTGAATGAAATAGCTGCAGGAAAATTAAATAAATTGGAAGTTGGAAATATTGATATCGTTCGCGACTGGGGATGGGCGCCTGATTACGTTCAAGCTATGTGGCTAATGTTACAACAAGAAACTCCTGATGACTTTGTAATTTCTACAGGGACAGGGCATTCATTAAAAGAGTTTATTGGAATGGCATTTAAATGTGTCAATTTAGACCTGGAGGATTATTTAATCATTAACCAATCTTTATTCAGACCTACGGATTTACAACGTGTTGTTGGAAATCCAGAAAAGGCTAGAAAAATACTGGGGTGGTCTTCTAACCATGATTTAGAATGGATTGTGAGCGAAATGCTTGCAAATAAAATTAATTTTTAGGGATGAAATATTTTAATTCTGAAAAAATTAAAAAATATAAATGGGCTTTAAAAGTAATTTCATTTGTCTTGAATTTGTTTCAAAAAAATAGAATATCAAAAGTAAAATGTATAGATAAAATATTGATTATTGATTTTCACCTGATTGGTGATATTGTTATGTTAACGGCTTTTATTTTAGGTTTACGTAAAAAATATCCACAAGCTGAAATTTGTTTATTAGCAGGTAAATGGGCGCCAATTGTATTAAAGGGTTTTGAAAATGAGATGGATAAAATTTATGAAGTAAATGTTCCATGGGTCAAAAAGAATTCATATTCACAAATCTTTAGTTTATTAAAAGTTATTGCTACTCTGAAAAGGAAAAATTTTGATCTTGGATTTGATATGAGAGGAGATTTTCGAAATTCATTGATTTTGAAAATTTTAGGTATAAAAAAGAGAGTAGGCTATGATTTAATGTTGAATGGAGATTTTTTAACTGATGTCGTTCCTTTAAAAGATAATTTAGTCCACTTGACGGATTATCATTTTAACATGGGTGAATTTTGTGGCATTTTTTTAGAAACGGATACATATAAACCAACTTTAAAAAATGCTTGGCTTGGGAAAGTAAATGACCTGGTTGGAATTCATTTAGGCGCTTCATTGCCTTTAAAGCAATTCCCTGAGAATTATTTAGGGAATCTGTTGACCGATTTGAATAATGAAAATTCTTCAAATACAAGTTTCAGAGTTTTTGAAATCCCTGAAATACCAAATTTGGCGAAACAAATTTTAGATATGTGTCATTTAAAAGGGATGAATGCACATATTTATTCGGGGAATTTAGAGGAGTTTTTTAATGGTTTATCTCAGTGTGAAAAGTTATATTGTTTAGATAGCGGACCTGGTCATATTGCTGCTGCGATGGGTCTAGAAGTAAAATCTTATTTTGGACCAACAGATCCAAAGTTTTGCGCCCCAATTGGAAATGTTAAAATCACGCAAAAAATAATTAAACCTATTTGCTGGCCTTGTGAAGCCTTACGGTGTAATAATTTAATATTTAAAGAGTGCTTTAATTTATATGAATAATTTAATTAATATAGATATTTCAGGTCTAAATTATAAACACCAAAGCGGGGTTCAGAATACACTTTGGGGCTTAGTGAATGGATATTTAGCATATGAAAATAAAAAGAATTTAAGTTGTCAATTTTATGATACTTCTGGAGTATTCAATTTCAAGTTATTCGATAAAATTGAGGATGGTTATAATAATCCTTTGTTTAGTAAATATTTAATTGGTCAAAAAGGAATAAGTAAGCTTTATGATCTGGGCATCTTGAAAGTTAAATCAAATCCTATTCATGCATTTTCTAAAATTAACCACGTATATAATTGGGGGATAAAACAAATTGAAGGCTTTGAAAATTCAATTACAATGTTTGATTTATTACCCATGGAATTTCCTGAGATATTTTCAAATAAAATGATTGATTTAACAAAAAAATCGGTTGCTTTCGCTGAAAATAATTGTTTACAAGTTCAAGCAATCTCGAAGCATACAAAAAAAATAATGTTAGATTATTCAAATCTAACCAGTGATAAAATCGATGTAGTTTACCCAGGGATTCATCAGGATTATTTTAATCATTTGAATTTAAATGAAGAAATTCTGAGTGATTATAAGCTCTCAAAATATGAATATTTTATTTCAATTGGGTATTTAGACCCAAGAAAAAATTTAGTCAACCAAATCAAGGCATTTATATTATTTAAGAAGAAAAGTAATAACAAAATCAAATATGCGCTTACTGGGTTTTCAGGCCAATATTCTGGGGAAATATTAGAATTATTAAAAGATCCCAATATAAAGGATCATGTAATATTTTTAGGATTTGTTGATATTCAAAATCTTAAATCACTGTTACATTTTAGCGCCGCTTTGTTATATGCATCGCAGTCAGAGGGATTTGGGCTACCCATCATTGAAGCTTATGCCATGAAGACGAATGTTGTAACTTCAAATACCACCTCCATGGTTGAACTTGCCTTAAATAGGGCAATTATGGTTGACCCCAATGATATTGAAAGTATAATGGAAGGAATCAGTAGTGCGTATTTTACCCGCGATGATTTTCAAATTGAGTCTAATTTTAATTATGCGACTAATTTCACTGAATTAAATTGGTTTAAAGGACATTTTGCAAAGAAAGAATATGAGTTACCCTCTTAGTGGTTCTTATTGTCCTTTAATTTCGATTATCACAGTATGTTTCAATAGTGAGAGGACGATTAAAAAAACAATTGAAAGTGTTTTAAATCAGGAGTATAATTTTTTTGAATATATTATAGTCGATGGGAATTCTTCAGATTCAACTTTGCAAATTATAAATGATTTCAAATTAGATACGAGAATTAGCATTATTTCGGAGCCTGATAATGGGATTTATGATGCTATAAATAAAGGTATAAAGAATGCAAATGGAGAGATCATAGCCATATTAAATTCAGATGATTTTTACTACGACCAATCAATATTATCAAAAATTGTAGCAGCATTTAGTGAGAAAATTGATTTAGTTTATAGTGATATTTGTTTTATCAATCAAAAAGGGAAAATATCAAGGTACTTTTCATCTAAGTATTTTAATAAATATTTTTTTTATTTTGGAATGATGCCTCCTCATCCATCGATTTTTGTTCGAAAGAGATTATATGAAAATTTCGGTCTTTATAAGACAACTTATCGAATTGCTGCAGATTTTGATTTTTTCCTACGCATTTTTCTTTTTTCTGATTATTCTACAAAATACTTACCCTTACTTTCTGTAATTATGAATGAAGGTGGGGCAAGCAATGGGACAATAAATGGTAGAATTACTTTGAATAAAGAGATATTTAAGTCGTTTAAAGAAAATAATTTAAAGTCGAATTATATATTTATTTATCTAAAATATTTGATAAAAATATTTCAATATGTTTCACCGTATTTTATAAGAAAATCATTAAAATGAAATTGTCTTATAATTTATTTAAGGCTCGATTTTCCGTAGCAATTTTTTACTTGTATTTTTTTGTTTTTGTCATATCTAATTCTCTGCTTATTGATAATTATACTGCACTACTTCCAAATCAAATTTCCTATTGGTTTAAGCATGCGGTAATTGTCTTTGCGGCATTTTTCTCCTTGATCTTCTATACAAAAAATGCAATTATATCACTTTTACTGTTTTCAGTAATAATATTAATTTACTTTGCAGGAGGGCAATATTTATTTGCATTAATGATCATATGTTTTGCAGTATCTAGTCCTTTGATTGGCGCCTCGATAAAACACTTGTTACTATTTGATGGAGCTAAAGCTTTGCTGTTTTTATTATTTATAGCTCTGATTCCACTAGCATTTAATTTGATTATTGGCAATCTTAATCCATTATTTAATAGTTATTATGGTAGGAATCGACTTTTATTAGGTTATGCTCATCCCAAAGAAGCGGCAGCCCCTTTTCTGATGATTTTAATTTTAATTTTTATTAAGTATGTGAAAATTCGCAAATATGTCTTTTGGGGGGGTGTATTATTACTTCTATTAATTAGCTCAAGGAATGCATTTTTATATTTTCTGCTTTTTATTTTTTTCTCTTCTAAAGTAAAATTTAAAGGCTTTTGGATTAGTTTAATGCTTTTTATTATTGTTGTAATTTTTGCTTTTTCTTTTGCAAATGCCTCAGAGGCATTTAATATTTTAACTTCCAATAGATTTGATGCGTGGGCAAACTATTTATTATTGAATGAATCAGGCGGTTATGATGGAATAAAAGCAGATAATTTTATTCTAGAAATTTATTTAATGGCTGGCGGATTTGGAATAGTTGCTTATTTGATTTGGTGGTTGGGAATCATAGTTTATCAAAAAGGGTACAATGCTATATTATTTAAATCAAGCTTGAAATTTACGCCTATTTTGTGCTTATTTTTTTATTCGTTAATTGACACAGGTTTTGCCTCCAGCGGAAATTTGGTTCATATATTTTCATGGGGGCTATATTTCAGTAATTTAAAATTTAAAAATGATTTATAAGTTTCCTTTATTTTCTGAACTTTTTTAGATTAAAAAATTATCTAAAATATTTCTTTGGAAAAATATGATCCTTAATAATTAGAATAAAGTTATTTTTGTACAGAGTTTGTTTGAAACCGGAGGTATATGCTACTGGCGTACCTAAACCCAAGATAACTAAAATTATAATTAGGAGAATTTTATTTTTTATTTCAATATTTAGAATTTTATTTATTGAAATTTCTTTTTGTCCTAACCTTAATTCTAGGCTACTAAAAATGTCAAAGGGCACAGTAAAAAATAAAAATAAATTCATAGTAATTATGCCGAAATACCTCCCATAATCAATTGCGATAATACAGAGCAATAAAATGGGAATTGTAATTATTATAAAACATATAAGAATATTTTCTTGATAGAGCTTTAAATTTGAGTATTCGCTTGTTAAATAAGTGAAAATATAAATTACGACTAAAATGTTTAACCAATACCAGATATTAAAATTAGCTATTTGATAAATTATTTCAACAAAACTATGTTTAAGCGTATTTATTTTCATAAAATAGTAATATCCATAGTCCATTGAATCAATTGGACCAGGGCAATTATTACAAATAATGGATCTGTCTTGAATTGTTAAGGCATTAAATAATTCATCTGGATTTATCTTAAAAATTAGTAGTGATAAGATGATTAAAAAGTATGATAGAAGCAAAAAAAGACTTGGGATTATAAATTTTTGTATTCCTTTGTTTTTGAAATAGATATAAAACAATATTAAGGAAGCTGGGAAAAATAGAAATACAAATCCATCATGAATAAAAGGTAAAATTAAATAACATATAGAAAGATATACAACTTGAAATTTAAATGAACTTAATACTTTGCTTTTTGAAGTTTGTGAAGCAAATTGAATTAATAAGAATAGGTAACCAAATATATCAGTTCTTGCAAATAGGTGAAAATCTTGGGTATAGACTAAAAATAGACTACCGGGAGCAATTATAAATAAGAGGAATAATTTGATTCTTTTATCTTTTAAAAATAAATAAGATAGAAGTGCCAAATTGATAATGTTAATTGTAAAAATCAAAAAGTTAACAATCTCAACACTTGAATTAAATTTTAGAATTAAATTAATTTGGCGAATTAATTCACCTACAAGACCTCTCCGAATAATCCCAAAATTATAATTCAGAATCATTTCAGAATATGTCATATTATCAAATGAAATTTGATGAATATTAAATATTGTATTTAGGAAAAGTTCGTATAGTATGTTGGAAATTAATATGAACAATAAAAGTATTGGAATAACTTTTTTCATTGGGACTGATTTTATTATCATTTTACCAAAGTAGAATATTTTTTTAAAATATGAAAAAAATATTATTAAGTGGGGCAAGTGGATTTGTTGGGATCAGCTTAAGTAAATTCTTGGTAGACTTAGATTATTGTGTAGACTCAGTAAACATAAAAAGTGGAATTCATCCATCGATTTTAAAAAATTGTGACGTTTTTATTCATTTAGCTGGAATAGCACACGATGTTAAGGGTAAATATACATATGAAGATTATCTTTTAGCTAATTACAAACTCACTAAAGATTTGTATGATATTTTTCTAAAATCAAATGCAAAAATATTCATTTTTTTTAGTTCTATAAAAGCTGTAACTGACTATAGTGATGAAATTTTAACAGAAAAGATATTTCCCAATCCGAAAACTGCTTACGGAGAAAGTAAGCTATTAGCTGAAAATTATATTTTAAAAAATAGTTGCAAAGAAAATCAAAAAGCAATTATTATAAGACCCTGCATGATTCATGGCAAAAATAATAAGGGGAATTTAAATGATTTATATGTGTTTATAAAATTGGGGCTTCCCTGGCCATTTGGGCTTTATGAAAATAAGAGATCTTTTTGCTCAATTGATAATCTAGTATATGTTATAGAAAAGTTAATTTCAATTGAAAATATACAATCGGGAATTTATAATATGGCAGATTCCGAGCCACTATCGACCAATGAGGTGGTCGCCATGATTGCAAATTCACAAAATCGCAAATTGAACAAAATTGATATACCTATTAAATTAATTAAGCTATTAGGGCGCCTTGGAGATTTATTTAATTTGCCATTTAATAGTCTTAAAATCGAGAAATTAACTCAAAATTTTGTTGTCTCAAACCATGAAATTCTAAAGCAAATAAATTCTAATTTACCGTTAACGGCAAAAGAGGGCTTGGCCAAAACATTATTTCATTATAAGGAAATTGATTAATATGAAATATTTCAAGGAACTTGATGGAATCCGAGCCGTTGCCGCATTAATGATTATGTTTTGCCACTTTTTTCAAATTTTAAATAATAAAACTGCGGGATTCCTATTTTTAAATAAATTAGCTAATTTGGGTGGGACAGGTGTTTCTTTATTTTTTGTCTTATCGGGTTTTCTAATAACTAGATTGTTGTTAAGGTCAAAATTTGATAAAAATTATTTTCTAAATTTTTATGTAAGAAGGGCTCTACGAATCTTTCCCCTTTATTATTTATTTCTTACTATTTACTATTTTGTTTACCCTTATTTTTTTAATGAAAAAATCACTTCATTTAAAGACCAAATATTTTATTGGACATATATGCAAAATTTTGCAATGACCTTCCATTGGGGGGGGGGCTGGTTTGGGCCTGTTCACTTCTGGTCCTTGGCAGTTGAAGAGCACTTTTATTTAATATGGCCACTAGTTGTACTCTTTACAAAAATTAATCGACTAACGAAGGTTATTTATATTATATTAGGAATCGCAATTATTTCAAGAGCTATTTTCCTTTTTAATGATATTGAAGTTTTCTATTTCACCTTTACTCGATTTGATGAATTGGCGCTTGGTGGTTTAATAGCTGTTCTAGAGTACAGAAATTTATTAAGTAAAATACAACCCATTTTATTTTTGAAATTATTTCTATTAACAATAATTCCAACTATAATTTTGTGGACATTATATTCTGGTTTAGAAAATAAATGGGTACAGCTAATTAAATTTAATTTAATGTCATTGTCTTATTTTTTTGTTATTGGGTATGTATTGGTGCTTAAAGAAAATAATAAATTTAAGGAGATTTTAAAGAGCCAATTTTTAATGCATTCTGGCAAAATTAGCTATGGACTATATGTATTTCATCCCTTGTGTTTTTTGACTTATAATAGGTTCTTTAATTTTGGTTTGGTAATTGATATGATTTTATCTTTTGCTTTTACCTATATTATCGCATATGCGAGTTTTAATTACTTTGAGAGCTATTTCTTAAGACTTAAAAAATCATTTATTTAAAAATTTAAATTGTTTGAATTCTGTCTTTTCAATTAATGCATAAAATCTTACTCACCGGTGCCGCCGGTTTTATTGGAAGCCACGTGGTTGAATACCTGTTAAATCAAGGGCGCCAAGTTTTTGGAATCGATAATTTTGATGATTTTTATTCAAGATCTATCAAGGAACAAAACCTAAGCGAGTGTTTATTAAATCCTTCATTCACCTTCATCGAAGGGAACGTAGGGGATGTGGCTTCGCTCTTTCCAGATACGAATTTTGATGTAGTTGTTCACCTGGCAGCTAAAGCTGGGGTGAGGCCTTCCATTGCTCAACCGGAACAATACATTGATGCCAATCTGAGTCAAACCATGGCTTTACTCCAATGGATGAAGGTTCTTGGCATGCAGAAATTGGTGTTTGCATCCTCTTCTTCTGTATATGGCAATAATCTCAAGGTTCCTTTTGCCGAATCGGATCCTGTGGATCATCCGATTTCTCCCTATGCCTTCACCAAAAAGGCTGGAGAGTTGTTGACGCATACCTTTCACCATTTGGCCAATATGGACGTGATTAACCTTCGTTTTTTTACCGTTTATGGCGAACGACAAAGGCCTGATTTAGCGATTCATAAATTTGCTAAAGCTATGTTGAACGGCGAAGCCATCACCTTATTTGGCAACGGCTCCACGTCCCGTGATTATACCTATGTGGGCGATATCGTCCTAGGAATTATTTCTTCAATGGATTATGTCTTGTCGCATCAAAAGGTCTACGAGACGATCAATTTAGGAAGTAAAAATCCAATCCAATTAATCGATCTGGTTCACACCTTGGAAGAAATTATAGGGACCCCTGCGAACATCCAATGGATGGACATGCAAGAAGGAGATGTAGATCGTACATTCGCCGATATTCAAAAGGCGGAAAGACTCCTGCAATATGCCCCCAATACTAGTTTAAAGGAAGGCTTAACTCGTTTTGTGGCTTGGCTAAAATTGAATAGCTAATCCATGCCTCAATTAAAAACCTCTATTTCATGGGGCATCGGCCTAAACTTGGTAAAAATGCTAGCCATTTACCTAGTGATGGTGTTGCTTTTTCATCGCCCGGATTATTTCATCCATTTTCATGGCGATACGATGTCATACTTTGAGCCGATCATCCACTTGTTGGAACAGGGCTCCTATAGCCCCGATTACCGAATGCCGGGCTATGGATTTTTGTTCTATGACTTTTTTCTAATCAGCCATTCGAACGAGATCAGTTTCTTTCTCATCATCTTATTGCAGTTTATTCTCTCCGGGGTGGCTTATGGTTTATTAGCCCAAATGGTTTTTGAACTCACAAGCTCTCGCATCTTATATGCATTAAGTTTTCTATTGCTGGAGGTCAATTACTACCTGCTTTTTGATTCCTACCTCAGCACGGAATCACTTGCCACCAGCTTGCTCATTCTCATTACTTATTTATGCTTTCATCCAGGTCGACACCCTATAATTATGGGCTTAGCGCTTTGTTGGCTCATTTTCCTCAAATCCATTTTTTGCCTACTTTTCATTCCCTTAGGTGTTTATCTTTTGCTTAAAAAACGCTGTAAACGCTTTTTTCTTTTACTCATCATTCCCCTTGTTTTAATCGAAGGATCCTGGATCCTTCGGAATGCCATTAAATTTCATGCCTTTGTCCCGCTTACTTATCAGACATTTTACCCCGAGGGACTTTATGGGGGTATTTATGGATTCCAATCGGTGCAAGAAATCATCCGAGCTTACGGAGGATCTCATCAGTTTTGGCGCATGGATTCTGAAGCGGCTTGGTATTTTTCTGGGGGCTTTGCCGAGCCTGTTTTTATCCAAGGAATACCTTATCCAAATTTCAAGGAATCCCAATTAATCCAGCCCAATCCTCGTTTTTTTACACGCCAGATGAATCTGGATTCCTTGCTCCAACTTAAACGTGCTTTGACTTCTGTTTATTTGACAACCGTGACGATACAAAATCCCCAAAATATTCCGATCGAATGCAAGGATGAGTTGGCCTACATACGCAATCGAAGTCCCCAATATGTCGCTAGCATTCGAAAAGAAAAACCCTTCCTTTTTTATGTGAAGGCAAATGTAAACCGAATTAAAAATACATTTTTTACCACCTATTTTTTCGATAATGTATTTCGAAATCCGGCCATTGATGCGCGCTTAAATCCTTTTCTAAATACTAGCTTGCAAGCCTTTATTTCCCTTGTCAATGGCATGATGTGGTTTTTTTCATCCTTCGCTTTGCTATTAACGCTGTATTTTGGCCTGCGCTGGAAGGACCCCAATCTGCTGACGTGGTGTGCTTGGTTGAATGCCTATGTATTATTTTTATACCTCTTTGTTTTTAAACAAGCAGAAGAAAGGTATTTTTGTGTTTTGTATCCCATTTGGATCCTCATGAGTTTGACGGTGTTACATCGTTTGCTTAATTACCTAAAAAGAAAATGGAATTAACCGTCGTATTGCCCATCTACAATGAAGCCCCCTCCATTCCCCTCTTATTTGAGGAATTAGAGCGTGCTGTAAAAGACTATGATTATGAAATCATAGCGGTCAATGACGGTTCCAAAGATCAATCTTGGCCTGAATTGCAGAAGATGGCTACCCAAAACAATCGGATTAAACTCTTAAATTTTAGGCGTAATTATGGCCAAACAGCTGCCTTGAGTGCTGGTATCCAAGCGGCTTCTGGAGAGATTATAGTGCTCATCGACAGCGATTTAGAGAATGATCCTAAAGACATTCGATTGTTGGTGGATAAATTAAATGAGGGATATGACGTGGTGTCGGGTTGGCGTAAGGGAAGATGGGAAGGCCAGTTTTTAACTCGGAAACTACCATCTTTATTAGCTAACCAACTCATCTCTAAAATTGGCGGGGTACCTTTGCATGATTACGGTTGTACACTAAAGGCATATCGACGCGACATCGTTCAAGATGTGAAACTATACGGCCAAATGCATCGTTTCATCCCTGTTTTTTGCAAATGGCAAGGAGGAACTGTGACGGAATTACCGGTGAGTTATCGGCCTAGGATGTTTGGGCAGTCCAACTATGGCCTGTTTCGCATTTATAAAGTTATATTAGATTTAATTCTGATTCGGTTTTTAGAAAAGTTCATGACCAGGCCTATCCACTTCTTTGGAGGTGTCGGAATTTTATCATTCTTAATGAGTTTCTTTACTTTTGGTGTGGCTGGATATTTTAAGTTGACGGGCGAGAAAGATTTTGTGGAAACCCCTCTGCCCATTTTAAGTGCCATGTTCTTTACCGTGGGAGTTTTAATGGTTCTCTTAGGCATTATATCCGAAATTATGATGCGGACTTATTTTGAGAGCCAAAATTCAGCGCCATTTTCCATACGAGACCGCGTGAATTTCTAATATGTGTGGGATAGCAGGTTTTTGGGGGAAGGGAGATGAATCCGTGATGCGATCCATGACGGAGGCATTACACCATCGGGGACCAGATTTCACAGGGACATTTTTTGATCCTAAAATGGCGCTGGGTTTAGGCCATGCCCGATTAAGTATTTTAGATCTTTCTTCTGGCGCACATCAGCCTTTTTTCTCAGAGAATAAGCGTTTTGTTATCGTCTTTAATGGGGAGATCTATAATTTTAAATCCATCCGGCAGGATTTAGTAGAACGCGGCTTTGGGCCTTTTCAAACCCAAGGAGACACAGAAGTCCTTTTAAAAGCCTATCAAGCAGATGGAATCGCATGCCTTTCAAAACTGAACGGGATGTTTGCCTTTGCCATTTTTGATTATGAGCGGAATGAATTGGTCCTTGCAAGGGATCGCATGGGCAAAAAGCCCCTTTATATAGCCCAGGCTTCAGGTACGCTGTTATTTGCGTCTGAGTTGAAAGCTATTTTACAGCACCCCTCATTTAAATCTGAATTAAATCTTAATGCTTTAAATCAATATTTAACTTTAGATTATGTACCCACCCCTATCAGTATTTTTGAGGGAGTGGAGAAATTAGAGGGAGGGCATTATTTACAAATAGATTATAAAGGGAATATTAATAGAGGGGCATTTTGGGAACCCAATTTTATTCCCCTCGAGATTTCATTTGAGGAAGCCAAAGAAGAATTAGATCGATTATTGGCCGAAGCCACGGCCTTGCGCTTAGTCGCTGACGTCCCCGTAGGAATCTTTTTAAGTGGAGGATTAGACAGCAGTGCTGTTGCTTATTATGCCCAAAAACAAGCTGTTAATCCCATTCAAACCTTTTCCATTGGCTTTAATGAAAAGAGTTATGATGAGCGGGCTTATGCCCAACAGGTAGCTAAGCAATTAGGGACAGAACACCATGAACGTATTCTAACGGCCCAAGAATCCATAGACTTAATTCCGACTGTTTTCTCTTCCCTAGATGAACCCTTTGCGGATCCTTCCATTTTACCTACGTATTTGCTATCCCAATTTACACGCTCTAAGGTGACAGTGGCATTAGGCGGGGATGGCAGTGATGAATTGCTTGCCGGGTATCCTACCTTTTTTTCGGAAAAATTAGCACCTTTGTTGGCTTGGATGCCATTTTCGTTGGTCCAAGGGGTACAAAAAATGGTTAATTTTTTACCAGCAAGTGATCAGAACATTTCTTTAGACTTTAAATTAAGGCAATTTCTAAAGGGCTTTGAAAGTTCAAGGCAATTTAGGCATAGCCAATGGTTAGGTAGTTTTAGCATTACAGAGAAAAAGAACCTTTGGAATAAAGATTTAGCCTATAAAATACCTTATCAAAATACTTTGCGCGTGGTGGATGAATATGCCAAGCGAGGTTCGGAGCAAGAATTGATTTACATGTACCTAAAGACTTATTTGCAGGATGATATCTTAGTGAAGGTAGACAGAGCTTCCATGATGAATTCTTTGGAAGTTCGTGCCCCCTTCATGGATGTGCATGTGGTGAATTTTCTAAATCGATTACCTTATGAATATAAACTAAAGGGTTTTAAAGGAAAACATTTGCTGAAAGAAACCATGCGAGGAAAATTACCGGAAGATATCATTGATCGTCCAAAAAAGGGATTTGGGATCCCTGTTTCCTTATGGTTGAAAAATGAATTGAAAGATCTATGTAATGATTTATTGAGCAAAAAGGCCATTGAATCCCAGGGATTGTTTGATTATCCATACGTCGAGCGATTGAAACAAAACCATTTTAGAGGCCGACAAAATAACCGAAAGGAATTGTGGAATTTGATGGTGTTCCAATTGTGGAGACAAAATTTCCTAAAATAACCAATATTTGACACCAATGCTCATTCCTATGGTGTCGGTCACTCGTTGGCCATGGTCATAGCCTATCTGGGCTTGCAGACTAATTTTCCCTAAGACATTTTTTTGTAGGCTTAATGAACTTGAAAACTGTGGTATTTCAGGAACATAGCGTTTATATGGCTCTCTTAATGAACCAGTCACATAACCATGGTAGGCCTTAGAAACTCGAATGACATAATGTATGTCTGATGGCAAGGTTCCCATAATCCCTAGATAATAAGAGCGGACAGCATTATGACTAAAGTTATATGGATTTCCACCTTGTTGGCTTTCCGAATCAATCACAATCATAGGTGTCCCTATCCCTTTTCCCTGATAATCCCATCCGCCTCTACCTCCATTATTAAAGTAACTTTCTTGCTCAGGATAATGAGGATCCTTGGCATTGAAGTATTTTCCTATCGCTGAAATATACAAACCCTGGTTTTGAGTATATAAATGCTCCACCACAATTCCTTCCACAATTCCCTTTTTCTTTCTTTTAAAACTGATGCCTGTGATTCCATCGTCTGCTGTTGTAAGAGAGAATACTCGGCCTGTCTCGTAAGCCGTTTGCTTGTACAATAAAAGTTCAGCATTAAAGGCTTGAAGTTTTAGAGCGAAGTCGATGGAACCTAGGTGATTCCCATACTGATTATTGTTATCATCCTCCGTAGAAAGATTATCGATGGCAACAACTTCCCGGTCCTTCAAGAGGGTGACGACATAAAAATAGGTATTGAGGCCTGATGGATAATAGTCATAGGGGCTTCCTGTTTTTATTTTTTGTTGCCCACCCCATGATACTTGGTGATTTAAACCCCCAAAAATACTGATGAAGGAGGTCGGCCTTCCTAATCTTCCATACAAAGATTTCTGATGCAACATAGATCCTTTTAACAATCCTTGGCTATCAAACATACCATGCGACCAGTTCATATTAACCCCCAGCCATTTTCCCAAGAAATTGATGTAGTCGCGTGTTCCTATTTGAATTTTTGGCATGGGTCTCGCATTTCCAGACCAAGCATATAAGCCTCCAGAAAGTGTCGTATCACCTAATCCATAGACTTCTTTACGCCGGCCTGCCCATATTTCCCATCTTCCTCTTCTTCCACTTAAGTAGGCTTCTGTCAACATGATGTCGGATTGTTTTCCAGCCCAGCCTGTTATTTCGACCCCATATTTCCAATCATATTTCTTCTTTAGGGTATAGTTTTTATGGCTATTGGCCGTGAAGACAGCCCCGGGGTTTTGCAAAGGAATGGCTCCATACCGAAGGCTTCTGATCCAAAAGGGTGTGGTTCCTACATCGGATGCCAAGGCTTGTATTTCAGCCGTGACATGAATGCTGGTGTCTGCTGGATTGGTAGATGAATTTGATGCTACGGCATCAGTCATTAATGATATAGCGAATAAAGAACTAAGTAGTATAAATCGAATCATGGTTTGCGGGGGCGCATTTACCTCAAAGAAACAAGGTTTTTTCTCGAAAATCAAAAATTGTTTATTTAATGGTTTATTTTTTGGTATAAAATGATTCAAGTATTCGGTTAATTTAGTTCTA
>Ga0138283_1189985_pt1 | contig 13698 bp, 23 predicted proteins | sample S_130109_E_mt_FD_106901 | JGI IMG/M metagenome (GOLD analysis project Ga0138283, IMG submission 106901) | Freshwater microbial communities from Lake Simoncouche, Canada - S_130109_E_mt (Metagenome Metatranscriptome) | ecosystem: Environmental > Aquatic > Freshwater > Lake | place: Canada: Quebec...
AGAGATCGCTGGATAGCTTAATTTCTGGTTATGGTTTCAATCGGGACTGTGAAAAACTTGTTGACCTGGTCTGATAGGTACGCTCTGTAAGGTTTCCAGATGGTATTGTCCATGTAGGGTAGATTGATAGCTTTCTCTATCATGGCTTTGTAGGTACTGTTAGAGGCGTGCTAGGTGAGAGAAGTGATGAATTTCTTCTCTGGGACGCTCCAGTTGAATCCTAGTTTGCCGTTGTGGGCTGTTTCTTTCTGGAGGTAGCTCCTGCTGGCTTGTTTGGTGTTTTGTCTCTAGTAGGATAGCCACATGTCTCTGGCAATAGCGACGAGAATGCCGCTTTCACCGAGAGTCCTTAGGGACGATTCAACCATTTTCTTTTCATTCTCGGATGCGTAGACGAAGACTGGGACGCTCATACCTCCTACATCAGTTTCCACTGCTATAATTAGGTCGTTGGGTACCCCTGTCCAGGCCTTCACGGCTTTGGTTACTAGGTTGACAGGATCAGGTTGATCTATGCGTTGAGATGCGTCTGGTCTGACGAATCGTTTGATTTGCAGGCCGTTGTTCAGGTCGTTGCTCATTCGCTTTCTTGTTATATCAACCGTGGAGCTGCTAAGAGAGAAGCTGCAAACAATGCACAGGAAAAAGAAAAAGAGGCGAACAACTAGTGAAGTGTGGCGGTGTCTGATCTCATAATGGTTCGCGCCATTAATGGTTGATAGAAGTTGAGCTGATTGGCCGTAGTCGATGCGTGGCCGGTATTTCTTATCAACGTTAGTCGGGGAACCTGCAAGAATGGGGTAATCCGCTGGGTCCATGAGGACGAATCGGTTACCTGTTTGCTGGATGGTGTCAGCCAGTTTGTGAATCTCGTGTTCAGTCTCAACTGGGGTGTAGACTTGTTCCCATTACTGGCCTCTCTTTGAAACTAGGCGACCGTCGAGTATTTCAAACTAGGTTGAGCGTAGTTGCTTGACAAGAGCACGGGCATGGATGACTTCCAGTGATCCAGGTTTGAGGATGCGTCTCTTCTCAGGTATCTGCTGAAGGATGACGTTGACAAGTCTGGCGAGTGCTAGAGATTGTGGGAATAGAGCCATGAGTGTGATCATCTTGGTTTGTAGCAGTTCATGTCCCCTCTTTGAATCAGCATCAGTCAAGGGGTCAGTCGTAATGAATGCTTTAAAGAAGACGGCTTCCAATGGTTTCTGGCTAGTGGCGATATCAAAATCAGCTACTGCTACGGTCTTGCAAAATTCTGCTGAGTGGTCTGTCCTGACGTTCATTTTGATGACAAAGCCCAGCCTTGTGCTTATTTCCTTGACAGTCTGGCAAAGCTCGAAGTAGTTGTTGATCGGCAGCAAGTTGTCATCGCCTTCTTACCTGGGAATAACGGTCTGGGTTGTGGGGCCGTTGATGACATTGGCGAGATCGCTGAAGGATGTGAAGTGTAGAAGGAAGGTGTCCCATTCTAGCGTTGTAGGTTGTTTCTTCAACCCATAAATGTGGCGAAGCATGGAGTGCTAGAGTAGGCAGTGTGTGATGAGGGTGTTGCCCCAGGAGGTGGCCTTTTCGCCAGATTACCTGCTAATGCGGGTCTGGATCACAAAATCACGGATTTAAAGGGTTAGGTCTTAGGAGACAGCTTGATCCCAGAAGGTCTCGAGTTCGTAATCTTCTGTGAGCATGGAGATGGCCATCATCTCGATACGCCTGCACCACCATTGCTATGAAGCGTCAAAAGATGAAGCGTCCATGTCAACAACAGCGGCAACATCGGCAATTATATCATGGAGTATGTCCTGGATTTTCTCAACTGTGAGGCCTTTCACGAATTGGTCAAGTTTGTACAACCGGGGCTGAAGTTTTGAGTTGACAATTTCCTAAATGTCTCGGAACAGAGGGTCAACAGCACATATCGCGCGTGGTACTCGTTCCTGTGAGAGCAGAATTTCGCGCTTGACAAATACAGTAGATTTTGCCTTGACTAGTGGGTTGAGAATGTTAAGAGGTCCCTCGAAAATACCATAGGCGTCACGCACTCTAGATGCCTTCTGTTTCTTAGAAAGTTGTTTGAGTGAGTTTATCCCATCAATAACAACCTCCATAGGAGTTCGGTCATCCTGCACGAGTTCAGTTTCGTTGGCGAGCAGGCGTAAGAGGTGCTTGGCCGTTATAGATATGAGTTCAGTCTCGGAACGGTCAAGTATGGTAGGGGGGTTTGAGACACGCAGGTTTGTGGCGCATATGGCTGACAACGTGCATGGGCAAGAGATGTGGTATGTGGCAGGGCAAGAGTCCGGGTTAAGCATGGGGCCAAGTTGTGTGGCCACATGGATAGGGTCATGGTCAAATGAAACATTCCTCGGGACGCGGACTAAAAACTAGTCTGAGGTTGTGGTGAAGGAGAACGTTTTAGACACACAGGCGCCAAATATCTTAAGCCAACCGCCAGGGGTGCGGGTGAAAGTGGTTTTAGAGGGGGGAAGGCGAGCGGATTTGATGCGGGCGTTGACAATGCTTTCATTCTTGATGCTGAAGGCTTGTCTGTCAAGTCCTGTGATGTTAACAGGGGAGTGAATGCGAATGCCTAGCGCGTCAGAGAACCATTTAGAGTAGCGCAACGTGGCATTAATGGCAGGACCAGTCGCACGTTATAGTTTCTTGACAAGGGTGATGGCTCGATCGTAGGCTTTCTCGGGCATTGTAGGTTCGACAACTGAGCGACACTGGTGTTTAAGCGTGATGTGTGATGTGACAGCTGTGGGAACTACCGCATAGGCATGAGATTCATCTATGAGTATGTTGTAAGTGGCCTCCTTGGGAACGGATTTACCGATGATAGCAAATCCTTCTTCCATACCTGTGTGCCAGAACTTAACAGATTAAGCCCCGGGAAGGTTGGAAATAAAGGCGGCGGCGTTTGAGAGAGACATGCCTGTTCGAGCCTCAGAGAAGAGTTAGTTAATCTAGAGATGGGGTACTAGGTTTTCTGCGGGCGTTTCGTCTATGTCTCCATTTATGTACGGAGAACAACCAGGGGTGAGCCAAGGTTTGCCCACGAGACTAAGGGCTGTGGCGGCTAATGCCTGGGCGACACAAGAGCGGTGGTTGGAATCTCCTTGGCGGTACTCAAATAAGGTCGGGCTGGAGCCCATGTCGAGTATTGTCACGCTGTACCCTATTTCTTTTTGGATCTTGCGGGCCATGGAGTCAAAAGTATGAAATCTAGAGCCTGTAGGGATTGAGAAGTCAACGACATTTTAAGCGGCAGTGCGGGCGCCAAACAGATCGTAAGCGAGGTTCTAGGTGATGCGCCACGTGAGACTTCCGAATTTAACCAAGAATGGGTAAATTCCGTAGGGAACTGGTTGTTCAACTACGTTTTTCAAAGGGATAACGTCTGAGATGGCGTATTCAATGGCTTCTGCGGAAATGTCTACGCGGGAGTATTCGGAATAATCGGAAATTTTCCCTTTGCGAACTGGAGTGACATAATCTTGGAGTGCGGAAGCTAGAGAATGGCGTGTGTTGGTGGAGCTTGTGTAAGACCCGCTGACTCCTGTATACTGGAGTTAGAGGTCGATGACATTAGGGTAGTGCTTCTCCATGCGGCTGTCCCATGCCCAGGTGGTTGATCCACAGCTTCGTAATTTCTAATACACGATCCACTGGTCAATGTGGGTGCTGGGTCCGTGGAATAACCACACGTGACCAGCGTCGCGTCCACCAATTGGCATGATGGTCATGGCGTTCACAAGACCGGAGTTGGGATCTGTCTCGTTGTCAACGATGAAGCGTTTTGAGCGTGTTTAGCCAATAAGTTGGACAATTTTAGAGACATCTGTTGTCACGCAAACTTAGTGGTCCAATGCAAACACTGTCTTGCTCTTGCGGGTGTCCATGATGCGCGGGACATCAATACCATCCTTTTGAATGGCTGTGTCGTAATAATGTCCGCTGATGGATGCTTGGCGAAGGTGTAGGTAGTCTTGATCAAGAGATTGCACAAGCAGTTCATACACGTCTTCCTCAATGCCTTCAATCTTCTTTTCTGATTAGCATGGGCGGCATAGTAGTATATGGATGATGAATGAGACAATGTAGTACGGGATTGAGAGGATAACGGATACCAGCTTGATCGTCATGATGGCTATGGGAATCTTAGCTAGCATTGTCAGGTACACATCCACTGAGTAGCGTGGGATCAGATCTGGGCCAGTCATGTGGGGATTCTACCCTATGATGATCATACCTATTATGAAGTAATAGACATAGGCGTTCACGAGAATTGTGAGGACCGCGTCTAAAAGGCTTGGTCTGGTCAGAGCAAATGAGATGAGGTAGGAGATGTTGAGTGCCACGTATAATCCAAGGTTTTAAGGAAGGGTTGACTCAAGTAGGGTGGACAAGCCGGCGTACAACAATGCGCCTACAAATAACCTTGGGGCTCTAGCGCCGGAAAAGTAAAGGCCGCTGAGACTGGAAAAGTAGGAGGCTATGAATTGTAAAGTGACTTGCACATAACCGGTGTGTCGAAGGTCAATTCTCAGGACAAGAAGGATCTGGTTCAAATACTCTCTAGTGGGGTGGAATAGAGCGATGATGTAATTGACGAACGGGTTTCGAACCCATCTTAACACCACCGCGGCTATTGCGAAAGGGACGTAGTACCATATCATAATGGGGTGCACGGGATGGCAAGAACCAGATGACTCAACTGTGCCACCGTAGTAGCCGATGCAGCCACCAGAATGGAGAGTAAATTGAGTGTAGAGTTTCTCTGACACAAGTTTAGCTGCTTGCACATGGAGGCATTGGCTCCAAGGGGCTCGGTAGAAACATTCTGTCATGTCCTCTGCCAATTCGACATAGAAGGCTTGCCTACTCAAAGTGAGGGCTATAATTTCATCTGTCAGCGAACCAAATGGGTTGGTAGTGGCATAGGGGCAGGTTGCTTGGAGTCTCCTGCTGATTGAGAGTTCGTGCCAAGTGATGCATGAGCAGACATCGTAGTGAGTTTTGAAGCATTAGGCGAAAGACTTTGCTCGTAAGGTTTACATATCCGGGTCAAGTGTGGTAAAGTAACGTTCCAGGGTGTTGTAATCCTCTGTAATGAGTATGCTGTGCCATACATCTTCTTTGGGCGCGTCGGCAAAGTTCAAGTACTGGCTTGTGAATATGAAAAGGTCGCGGTCAGTGATTTGACGTTGGTGAGTCCAGTTGGCGTAGTCCATGGGTTTGTGTGTATGTGGATCCCCGGGGGGCGCAGTTCTGGGATAACTATAGAAGTCTCCGTCTGTTGTGGAGTCTCCGTCGTAGTATGCTTTGTAGTCGAAATCATCCGCTATTATGTAATATGGTTCGGCGGGTTCTGGTTCGCCAGAGTTGCGCTTGACACGTTAACGCTCCTTGTGGATGCGATAGGCGGCTTGTAACTGCTCCTCAGTGCGATCTTCGGTTTGCTGCTACTAGGCATCACCGGCTTTGCCACCTGGTTAAGTGTCTGTGAACCACTGCTTGTATTCGGTTTCCCAATTCAACCACTCCTATTCTTCAAGTTCTTGAAGTTCTTCCACAGTCATATATTCGGAGATGGGGTTTACTATTATTTTGTGTGGGGCGGGGCCGAGGTCCTTATAAGGGTCTTCCAGGCCGGCTTGGATTCTGATCCACATGGCTGTGCAATACCTTCTGTCAAATAGTGATGGGTCGCACTTATCAGGGTGTAACTCCATTTGTATGGAGCGAAGAGATTTCTTCACAATTTTAGGGTCATCTACATCAACCGCAAGCATGCCAGCAAGATTCCTGGCTTGTTGGTTGATCAGTTGACCGTGAACAACCTTCGGGAAAATAGAAAATTCGATGGGTGATTGCTAAGACAAGAGATTGTGCATTATGGTAGTGAATATAAACCACCATAGTTTGACAAGGTTGAATAAAGCCCCTCTTAAGAACCAGTAGGTCAGGAGAGCACAAATAGCCATGAGAGTAATGCTGGTCATGTTGACACGCTGCTTCACGATGCCTTTTGAGGTCTTGCTCCACCAAACTGGCTTAATGTTTTGCTCGGCAATTTTCTTGGGGACCTCGTGGCAAGCCGTGAGGTAACCTTTAGCGGCTCTGGCTTATCCAGTTTCGAGGTCATGAATTATGTGGAGGTAATGGCTAAGCATGCGTTCCTGTTCGTAAGTGTAGGATTCGCTAAGGTGGTTGATGGATAGCCGGGCGAGTAGAGAGGCAGCTAAGTTATACCTTTCGGTCTAGGTCATGGTCTCCGGAATTATGGGGGCTTTCGGGTAATCTCGTTTGCGTTTAAGGGCTGGAGCGTCACGAAGCAGGCACTTGGAATTAGTGACTAGCCTCTGCTTGCCTACAATTCTCCATATGAAATAGAGGATGGACCCTACGATGTCGTGGAGACCGAGTTTGAATTTAGGCGTGCAGGAACACTTGTACGTATCGGCAGGTCCTTTCCATGGCCAGGCCTTACAGCATTTAATTGCTGTGGCTTAATGGCGGTAAAGGTGGTCTGATGGGTTAAAGTTCTGGTAGAAATCGTGGATAAGAACGTTAGTCCAATCAGCATTGGTGCCGGGGGGAATGTATGAAAGTTAAATTGGGGACAACCTTTAAGACCCGTTAGCTTAGATAAGAACGTTTGTGTTATATCCGTCACCTCTTGCTTAGAAAATCGCTTGAGTCTACTGGGGCTGTAACGTGACTTGTGCTGGGTAGGGTTTGACGCCGATGCAAGGTGAGCGTTGTCCAGGAACACGTTTGGTTCGTAACTGGTCGCGTTGCTCAAATTAGAATGTGAGATTTGACTTAGAGGCTTAGATCCTGTCATTCTTCACTTTTGAATCATTGGACTCCACTTTGTATGTCGCGTACTCGATGGTTCCGGTGTCGTTTTGGGAAACCGCTCCGTATCTAACCCATCTCGTAGTAGGGAAGTTGACGACCGAGTAGTTGTGGGGGGTGTCGTTGCAATGGTGGTAGAAATCAGTCTCGTTCTTGGTCTACTGGCAAATTGTGTATTCGGTGAGAACGAAGTGGTCCTGATTACCTGCGTGGCCCATACCTTGGTAAGTGCCGTCTTTATCCCAGACGTGAGCGATGGATAAAACGTAGGAGTCAGGCTTGATTATGGAGTTTATTGGCTCGACTGGGTCGTTTAAGTAATAGATAGTGTTACTAACAGCAACAACTGTCTCTTCTCCAGGAGTGTTATCAATGAGGTTCACTAGGTCGGCATATGTGGCAAGGACGTTAAAACCAAATTCGGCACATCTTTGGACCGCAATGTTATCATGGGAGGTGTGCAGCGGATTATAGTAATGCACTGTGGCCTATGGGTAGTGCTCCCGTAAAGCGTCACCACCAATGCATATAACCGTAGGAACTGCGAGTTCTGTGATGATTTGAGATGTGGCAGCTATACCTTGTTTCCTCGTGGTTGCTACAGGGACGTGATCAATTACGCCGGGGCCAAATCCAAGATCGGATGCTTTGGTGCGGGATATGCAAGCCGGTTTAATGAGGTCTGATCTATTTTCAAAGAGGTAGTTGCGCATTGTCTCTTCGGTGTGAAGGCGGAGAGCCGCACGAATACCTGGGTCGGATATATTAGTAATACCACACGCAGATGGGTTCACGTGGGTGCCTTGGACTCCACGGGCTTTGGACTCTTTGGTAAGGAATGGTCCAAGTCGGAACCCGAATGCTGAGGAGAAGGCTGTAGTGTCACGGCTAGTGACGTCTGTTGTAAGCAAGGCTTTCCTTAATGCGTTCAAGTTCTCGGTGAGAGAATGCTTGCCATCTGTGACAGTGTCTATGAGTATCATGTTCACTGGGTCGTAAATCAGGGGGCCGAATGCCATAGCAACGTTCCATCTGTTCAAAGAATTCCTGGTTTCAGCTGCGGCATCAGGTTGTTAGTTGGGTTGGGCATCAGGTTGCTGGTCAGGTTGGGAGTCAGGTTGCTGGTTAGATTAGGCGGCAGGTTACTAGTTGGGTTGGGAAGAGGGTCTGCGATCCCCTGGCTGGTTGGGTAGTAACTAACTGCCACTACTCTCCCACTAGGGGTTGCTTGCTTCATAAAGCTTGCCTACGCGCATGCTCATTCTTTTAATGAAAGCGTCTATCGCAGGGTTCTGTTTGAATTCCAGTGCTTCCTTAATCTTCGAGACGGCGTAGAACATCACAGTTTCGTGATCAGCGTCAGTTGGGTCAATGTCAATTTTGCCTAATGAGAATTCGCCTTCCATGTCAAGGATGGCGTCTTCTATAGCAGACTCAGTGTAAAAAGTGAATTTCTCCATGTCAGTCTAGGCCACTACTTAATTGGCTATGGGTACTAGTGCCTCGTGGGAGTCCACAGCAAAGACACTGTAAAGAAGGATGATGAATGGATCAAAGATGTCTATGGTGAAGCAGGCTTCAGAGTCGGCTTTGATAGCTGCGAGAGCGCATAGAATTGGAGGAATTTCCAGTGGAGCTTCCGAAGGCAATTTGCTGGTGATAGTGGCCGGTTGGCTTGAAAGAGGAGCTAACCCGAACATTTTGTAAGCACTTTCATTCACCACGTGTTCAAAGGCGTAAGTGAGGTAGTTGATCATGCCTAGGCCAAGATCAGTTTAAAAACTTTCCTCGGATTGTTCAGGATTCTCACGGGCTTGTGATGCAGCTTGGCTGTGACTTTAAGGTCCGGCGCGGTTGAGAAGTTCTTGCTCTGTCATAGAGCTATTTTATTCAGATTCCTCTTCTACAATAACTTCTGGCTGAAGCGTAGCAATAAAAGTTGCCAAGTCGCCAAGGTTTTGGTTTGAGCGGTAATGGTTGGCAGCAAGATTGGCTTAGTGTCTGGGGAGCTCGTAGATTAGGCGGCAGGGGTCCATGGCCCCGGGTCTACTAGTGTGGGGGGCGCAGGCTTTCCAGAAGGCGCAGGAATCATAATCAACGTGGTCATCAAACTGCATTGGTGAGCGGAGATTGACACGGCAAGATTCACACCGTGCCGCTGTGTCGAATGATAGTTTGGTTTTTGTGAGGTCAAGGCTAGTGCATGCGTCATGGAGTCTGAGTCCGGTGTGAAGGTTGACAAAATGTTTCCATTAGCTATCAGACAGATTGGCTGGTTTCCTGTGGATGCACAAAGAGCGTTGTTCACCGGAGTCTTTGAAGATGGTGTAGGAAGTGGTGATGCCGGAGACTCGTTTTGAACCAGATTTCTCATAGCCGAATAATCCGTCTGATTTGCATATCACAGAGTGCCCACCTTAAACAACATTTTGTTATTGGCTAAAGACCATTGAGTAGAGAGAAGCGTCTACTGAATTAGTGGCTGCTCCGCAACACATCTGGTGTAGTATGTGAGACTGGTGGTCCTTGTTGCAGGGGCTGCATCTTGTGGTGTAGGTTGTGAAGTCAGTGAGGTAGTTGATGCCAAGTAACCTAGGAATGGTAGTGGCTGGCTGACCGGTGCTGTAAGGAAGAAGGACGGATTTGTACCTCGACAAGTTGGTGGCGCGATCACTTCTGCAGAAACCTAACACAGTTTCAACTTCAGGTACAGAGGATTTATTACCGCTTTGAAGAATAGCTGTAAGGCATGCAGCCAGTAACGAATGTTTAGGGTCCACAGCCTGGATAACAGCGTTGGATATAGTCATGAATGGGTCGATTTGAGCCTTAGGGGGTTAAACTGATCCACCAGTTTACTTGTTTTTGGGGCGTTTCATGCCGATGTCAAGTGGTTTAAGGGTGGATATGGGTAAAGGTCTAGTAGCTTCCACACGTATCTGGTATTTCTGAATATGCTCCCTGTGGTAGCCATAGCGTGCGTGGGCCACTTCTCCAGCGTCGAGATCTACCCATAAGTACGGGAATGACAAGTTGGCGTCATTGCTCTTGAATTTGCCTTTTCTATAAAGTTTAGCGTGGAGCATGATTGACTCGGTGTGGGGGTAATCCAACGGGTCGAGTTGAACACCGTTGGTTACAAACACGGCGACTTCATCAGGAAGGACCTGCAGCAGGTTTTAAATAGAGAGCTTGCGTGGCAAGCGACCAACTGATTAGAAAAGCTCGACCAGTGACTCCATTGTGGATGAAATGAGGACGGAGTGTCTGTCACCATGGTCTTAAACAATGGTGATCATCTGGTAGAAAGCGCGGGCAATGGCGTAGGTGATGCAGGAGGCGTTTTAAAGCTGATGTGTCAGCAGGCCTGTAAAACCAGCATAGTCAAATCCGATGGTGCCATCTCCTTGATACTAATCAAATTCAATGGTTTAAGTGGCAAGGAAGATGTCAATAGCTGGGTCATTGGAACCTATCTAAGGAGCTAAGCAGTGGTACTCCTCACGAGATCCGTCAAGTTCAATAGTCATGTCGACGAGAGCTACGTCTTGTTCGACCCAGTTGGGGACAAACGGTCTAAATTGCAAGACGACAGAGTTTTCAATACCGTTGTCAATGTGGTCTGGGTCAAAATTGTGTCTGTGCAACGCGGCGCGTCTGACCTGTTCAAACAGAATGCGTTCAGCCATGTTGAAAGTTGGGATTGTGGCTTTGACTGAGTAAATCCCTCTGTAAGCTGGCGTGACCGAAGGGAAAATGTTAAACCAAGGGTGATCGCGGGCTTACTCATTGCGGGGAATGGCGACAATTAACCAGTGACCAGGTTTATAGGTGTAAAGTGGCTTATCGTGGTGGATCTTGGCGTTAAGCAGATAACCGGATTTGCCGGAGTTATGGGGCCATTCAAGTTCAAAGGAAAGCACAGGGTAAAATTTAGAGTACCTCTCAGCTAAAAACTCGTAATTAGGGCGTGACATTGCGCGGGTAGATCCGTTGGAACACTGAGCGTCATTGGGGAGTGTGATAGCTAGTGTGGCTTCGCCATTGTTAGCGATGCGTGGTTTGCCGACGCAAATGCCGTCAAAGTTGGTGCATTAAATGTGGTAGTCCCGTGAGTCATAAGTGAATTTGAAGTGGCAAGTCATAGCGTTGACATCCATGCTATTCCTAGCAACGACACCATTCACGTGTTCAGAGTTGGTTGTCAATGTGCATTTCATCTGTAGCGGATAACTACGGGGGGTGTGGCGGTAAGCTAGCCTGTAGGTTTTCTTGGAAAGAGCTTGGATCTAATGACTAGCACCTAAGAAAAGAGCGACAATGAAGAAAGCGTAGGAGGTTAGAACAGAATCACCAGTGGTTTCTTAAAACATGCCAAATAGGAAAGGTTGGGCGGTGCTCGTGCCTGGAAGGGGTTCTGCTGACAAAGAGTAAATAAAGCACGGTTAGCCATACTCGCATGAGGCAGCAAAGACACCAGCTGCTATGTGGTGCACAGGGCCTTCGTAGAACATCATGACTAGAGCGGAGGTAGAGTTCGGTTACCAACGGATGATGTGAAGGTGTGGAGAAGCAGGGGATGAGGCAAAGATCGCTACGTGTTGGCTGGTGACGTCAAGTATGCGGTCTATGGAAATAGGGCCGGAGTCTTCGGGTCCTAGACCTGTGGCTGAAACAGTACGCAAGGCTTACGTGATACAGGAGCCGGATCTGCTCTCTTGTATGAAGTCGGAGTAATTGAATCCTGCCGAGCCATCTCCAAGATTGGTTAACACCAAAGACACTTGGGAGTGGAGAGTGATCTATTTGCTATTGTCGTAGTCGACTCGGGAGTCCATCTGTTACGTGGCGACTTACGAGATAGTGGTCGCTAAGCGTGCGGGTTCAATGGCGATGGGATTAATTCTTGGCATATGAGCGCGGTGGTTAGGCATGTGGCCTGTCTTAGCACGCGGGATGTAAGGCTGGTTGGTCATCACGAACTGCATTGGCATGGTGGCATGTAGGAGGTGGATCACAATAGGTGCATGAAGGGCCTATTTGGAGATCAATGGCGTAGGGATCACGAGAGCAGTTGATCCATGGTCGCTGTAAAGGGGTTGAGTCTACTGTCTCACGGGACGACATAGGCCGAGGCAGCTATTAGCTGTCAGGAAAGTAGGGTGTGTGTCAAGTTTGGAGTTAATCCTGCGTAAACTACCGTTGGCAATGGGGTCAATCTTGACCGGCTTATGACTCACAGTAACCGCAAGTTCAGCAATTAGGCGGAGAGTCATGGATTGCATCGGCGTGGTAGTGCGTGGGAGATTGACAACAACGGGTGTGTGGCAAGTTGACTTGGGAGTCAATGGCAAGGGAATTGCGAGGGCAGTTGACTGGTGGCCGCTATAGAGGGAGCCAATCTGAACCGGCTTATGGTTCATAGCAACAGCGATTCTAGCTCTTGGGTGAGTCACAAATTGCACTGGCATGGTGGTGTGTGGGAGGTTGATGACAACGGGCGTGTGGCGAGCTGGTCTGAATGGGATCGCGAGAGCAGTTGATTGATGGCCGCTATGAAGAGGGAGGGTCTGCTGTCTCACAACACGGCACAAACCAAGGCAGCTGTTGGCTGTCAGGAAGGTAGGGCGTGCGTCTACTCCGGTGAAATTGATCCTGCGTAGAATGCTATTGGCAATGGAGTCGATCTGGACTGGCTTATGGCTCACGGTGACGACAAGTTTGGCGGTCGGGTGGAGAGTCACAATCATCGGCCTGGTGACGGCTGCAAGATCAAAATTACGGCAATGGGTGGCTTGGCAACCGTCATGGGATATGGGTTTAAACCAAACAGCCGGTTCAGTCTCGGGCCCGAATTCGGGTGTGGGTAACACAAGTTTAAGTGACCAGACACGGGGAATTGGGTGGTGGCCGGTGCTGACTTTGACTTCGAAGGTTTTGTCTGCAAAGGTTTTATGGGCCATTTTAATTTAAGTGGCTTCCCAAGTGGTTATGTCAACGGGGTGTATCTCGTGTTCGTTGAGGAAGTCCCAGTTGAACCCTGCTGTGCGTGGTGGCCTGTAAGTCGGGTTTTTGGGTAGGGTGCCATCCGTAAGGCATTGGCCAAAGAAACCTCGGTATGGTCCGTAGCAGTGCAAATAAGAGGTCATCTTAAGCTAGAAGTAAGTGGTACCAGCTCCGAAATTTGGCGATAATATATAATACCACAAGGTTTGAATCCTTTAGATTGCCTTCTTTCCTGCTTGCACAATTTCCGTTGGGGTTTCCGTGAGGAAATGTTTTGCCCACTTAAGACCGAGGTTGTACAGTCTGAGGGCTTCCTCATAACCTCTGCTGGCAAGTGATTCGTAGTCCCAACGTACGGGATAGCATTATTTACCTGGGATGGAAAAGATGGAGAGTTTGGGCGTGACAACGATAGAGTTTTCACGAAGAATAGGGGTGTAGGGTGAATGTTTAAAACCGAGTTCGGCAATCTTGCGTTAGCTCATACGTGCTAGGCAAGGTGCTGTGGGTCTGGTGTAGTGGAATTCGCCGTAAGGGGCCGCGCATGTTGAATAAGCTAGGCGCCTAGGTGAAATTTCATCCTAGTAAGCTTGGCGTCTAGGTGAATCCTAGTCGGCAAGGGTAGTCATGATGCTGAGGGCAATTATGACTAAAGTGTACAGCCACGTGGGCTTGGGGCCGGGCCTGAATGCCGGGCTTCGTTGGGTGGAAACACCACCATGGGCAGGCCTGTCCTGCCTTGGTTGTGCGGATTGACCGCGAGGCATCAACTTGTACCTATCGTCAGAGTCCCGTAGGATGGCGAAGCGTTACATAGTAACTTAG
>Ga0138283_1148666_pt1 | contig 13346 bp, 2 predicted proteins | sample S_130109_E_mt_FD_106901 | JGI IMG/M metagenome (GOLD analysis project Ga0138283, IMG submission 106901) | Freshwater microbial communities from Lake Simoncouche, Canada - S_130109_E_mt (Metagenome Metatranscriptome) | ecosystem: Environmental > Aquatic > Freshwater > Lake | place: Canada: Quebec...
CCTCACTTTACCCCCTTTCAACCCTTATTTCCACTTAGATAGTTTAAAGAATTTACTCACCATTTTTATTATCTTACCTCGACTGTACTTGCAGTTGTTCCATTCTTCTCTTTCTCTTCAATTTTATCAAACTGAAAATGTCACAACAAGCAATTTCAACTGAGGCTTCGGAAACCTCCTCCCCGTGCTTCGCCGCCGCGAGCACAATCCCCCCCCCCGACGTTGCTTTCACATCGACCATTCAACGCATTGAACATCTCGTTAGAACAGGTTACATTCACAAAGCCTATTACACCAATGTAGGCGTCATCCTTCCTGTTCGACTTCCAATCCACATCATCACCAATTTGGACGCTTGCAACCAACTGGGAGCCGTACTTTCAACACTCATTTCGGCTCAGTCTCATGAGGACTACCTTAGCGCGGAAAATTATCCCATGCAAAAGGCTGTCTTCTCTCCACCCAGACCTTACCAGTTGGCCATCTTAGCCATCAAGTATCCTTTTTGGTCTACTCTCCTTCTGTATCGCAGCACCGGCCACATTCGTTGTTCCATCAACTACCACGAAGAATTCGTGGACTTCTACCAAGAGGTCCCCTATTTAACAGTTGACCAGCCGGAACTCTTGTACAACTTTTGGCAAGAGGCTACCACTTCACTCTTTCTCTTCTTCTCCTTCGCAGGCATTAAGCCCGCACAAACTAACACAAGCGAAATGAACACTACAATGAACACAGAGGAGGCCTCGGAAACCTCCATTACTTGCTTCGCCGCCGCGAGCGAGAACCAATCCCTTAGTGCTCCCCCCGCTATTGAAGAACAAGCTACCAACATCAAAGCTCACACATCAGATATCCAAGGATTTCCAGCTATTCTGGACATTGCTCAGAAGCAAACACTCGATTTCATCGAGACTCTTAGCACATCTCAAGATCCGAATCTCAACGACATTCTTACCCAAATCATTGCTATTTCTAAGAACTTCCAAAAGACCCTCTATAAACTTAGAGGCGAGGAATCTAAAGCTGCCACCTTCGAGCTCAACCCTACTCCGGTTGATGAAATTTACTTCGAAGCTTTTAGCAGCTCCCAATTCTTGTGTGTGCCATGTAAACAAGGTATTTCCGGTCGTCCCGCCCTCGACGCCCACCATTTCGGGCGCCAACACATTAACAAGTGCCTAGCAGCTTGTCCCGAGCTTTTCGGTCTTAAATGCGACCTTTGCGACCTCCTTTTTACTGACAGAATGGCTGCCCGCCTTCATGTTGTCACCGCCGCACATCGCCTCGCTTATTGGAAGAGCCAGAACCCAGAGCCCGATGTTCGACCAAAACGCACCGTTGCCTCTGGCCGGTCTGATGACGTCCGCGAAAAACGCAAAGCGCTTCCTAAACACCGCCTTGCTATCGACGCCATAACCCGTGAACGCTACAAGAACGAGGAGGACCCTATCCTTCTCCTTGAGCTTCTCGAACTTGCAGCCGCCAGAAACATGACTGAGCCTGCTGAGCTTGAGGAATTTACCCCCGCCATACATCAGAGCGGTCTCCCACTCAATCCTCGACTACGCCAGCCAACACTGGTCTCGGCCCCACTTCCAACGCGGCCTAAGCCGACCGTTTTCGACTTCATCGACGCAAAAGTCAAAATGCCGAGACAGCGTAACCGCCGCCGTGCTCCAGCTTCAACACCGGCCCCCGAGTCGACTTACACTACAGCTTTCCCGCCTGGGCCCATGGCTACACAACCGTATCTAACGCCAGCCGCCACTGTCCCAGAGGCTGTTAAGGAACCGTTTCCCCACATGCCCATTGTTCGCCGCCTTCCAGACTTGGAGCACCCTAAAATTAGGGCTTTGGCCGCTCCCCGCACCCGACGTACGGACGGCCAGCTCGTTAACGACAAACAGTTCAACAAGAACAACGCCAAACTTATCGACATCCAGGAGCCGTTATCCGCCTCAACACCGGTAAATCGGCCCACTTTCCAACTTAGAGCCCCTCGCAAGGCCCGCGCGTATTTCCCGGAACCTCCTCTAAATGATTCCGATCTTGAGGACTTCACGCTGCGCTTACAACGCCTTCGCGGTGATGATCCTCCTTTCGCAACGGAACCCATGTCCATCCCGTCACGCTCGTTGGATGCTCCTCCAGTCTTCACTGAGGAGCTCACTCCCAACTTGCCGTCAGTCCGGCCAAAAACAGCCAAACCGACTTACACTAAATTCGCCGCAGAGAGCCTCCCAGAAAGATCTAACTTTACTGGAACCGAGCCGCCCACGGCGCCCCCGCATTCCCGCGGAGCTATCCAGCGCTTCCCTAAAGCTAGCAATCCAGACGATACTAGCTATGGAGTTACCGACATCTCCACTGATTTTGACACCGACACAGAGAGTTCTCTTGCCTCAACCCCCGGAAACCCATTTCCTCGGCGCCACAACAAGGGATCTTCGTTCTCATCGGTTCATACGTCTCAGCTCCAAAGTGTTCGCCCATCTCAGGCCAGTCTCACTCAAGAGCACTCCGTAGAGTCCGAACAAACATCGCTTTCCGTCCCCACGGATTCTATGCCAGAGTCTTCTCAACCACAGTGGGGCGGCGCCTCCATCGCTTCATCAGCGTTGGACCCGCACGACCCCCTCCCGATGCCCATAGAGCCCAAATCTGACGTCGTTCCCCTTTCTACAGTAGGATCCGGTGTTTCAGCAGCCCTCAAATTCGCCACCGAAGCCACCAGAGCTTACAATAGCACGACGCCCATCAAACACAATGTGACCTCCGGGAATGTTACCTCAAACGTGACCCATCCCGCTACAGCCGTCACTGTCAAGCCTCACAAAGACAAGCGCCTCGTTCGCCCGCACAATCGCCGAGCCCGCATGAGCGGTCCTACCCGCCCGACCTTATTTGACAGCCACGGCTTTCCGATTTTGCCTTATGGCGAGACCACCGTTCCCCTTCCTCCTGAGACCCCCGTTTCTGGAGTCAAGAGCTGGATTTCTAGGCAAGCCATTAAAATAGCCACCAAAGCCATTGACGAATCCAAAATCGGCTCCGCCGTTACAAAAGGCATCGAACAGATCACCACTGACCCCAGCTTCACCGCCAAAGTGATCAACCAGACTGACGTTGGCAAAAACGCCGCCGACGCAGTTTCTGGCGTCAAAGATGGATCTTTCTTCAAGAACCTCTTTGGCGGATCAAAAGACGATCCTGGATCCTCGCCCGAGGCTGCCATCACTACAGTTTCAAAGAAACTAGTTGACAGCATCTTCGGCAAAATCACTTTCCATATCGCTGACGTTGCTTGCATCATCCTCGACGTCGCTGGTCTTTTAGCTGGTTCCGCTGACAAAACTTCAGTTGTTTTGCATTCAGTCAGTCTTACCGCCCGTATCATAAAAGCCATCCCGCAAGCCGCATCCATTTCCGGAGAAGTTCTCAAAAACTTCTTCTCGCAATACAAGAAATCCGTACTTAGCGGCTCTCACGACAACTCCGTTCTCCGATTTTTCAAATCTCTCTGGAAGAGCGTCCACGGAACTTTGCCCTCATCGAAAACCGTTAAAAACTTCTTCTCCACCTTCGGAAGTTTAGGCAAAAATCTTAGTGGTATGCTCCAGGGTCTCACCTCTCTTACAACCATTGGGACTTGGATCAAAGACTTCGCCACATCCGTCTACGTTTGGGTGGCCATGCGATGCACCAATCCCTTAACTCAACTTTCTTGGGTTAAAGGCCTTAAACCAACCGTTCAGCACATCGCAGGCCTCACTCTCGCCTATGAGCTTCTTAAGGATCCTTCTCGCCTTGTTTCATTCACAGGCCGTTCGGACCTTAATTTGGCCATTGAACGTATGAAATCCATAGAGACCCATCACCGATTACACAATCCTGACATCTCGTATCCACGCCACCTCTCCTGGATCTTGCAACAACTCGAAGAGGCAAAAAAGAACCTCGCCCTCGACACGTTATCTGACACTCAGATGATGCCTTACGCCCTTTACCTATATTCGGGCACTCAGCGAGGAAAGAGCTCCATTCTCCATGAGATCGCTTCTATCAACGCTACTACTACCCATCGACCGTCCGGTTTTTACACCGCTCCCGTTGATGCAAAACACCACGACAACTACACCGGCCAAGCCATGATTGCTATCGAGGAATACGCTCAGAATCCTGACTACCTCGCCAATCAGACAGCCCTTGTTTTCCAAGCGCTCACCACCGTTCGGCCCGTTTTATCAATGGCTGCCGTTGAAAAGAAATCCGGCGATGCCTCCAAACTTGATGCCAACCTCGTTGTTGCCACCAGCAACGTTTCCGCCCCCGATCCGGGCTGCGCCGAAAAAGACGCCTTTTACCGCCGTTGGGACGCCGTTTTCCTGGAATTCACAGACGACTTCTGCGTAAAAGTCCATGACCATTTTGCCCATGACGACAATGGCATGCGAATCCCCAATGGAGACGCCATCCGCCAATATCGCTCCCGAGGAGCCAACACATTCGAAATTCTAAATTTCAGATTCTACAAAATGGCCGACAATCCAACCATCGACCAATTGATGGCCATCCCGCCGCTGTCCTTCAACAAATTCCGCGCCGAGTTGGTCAGCCGCATCACCCAGCATGCAGCCATTAACCATGTTTATGACCACTCATGGACCAGCACTCTCAAATCAGCAGTCCTATCATCATCTGCTCCTCTCACTCCTCTTCTCAGAATGAAGAGCCTTTTCGTTTCCCCAAAAAGCCTACGGCTGGGAGACGTCTCTAAAGAGGTAGGCATCCAGACGCTGCAGTTCACCACTATCACCAACCGACTTCACATCAATTTTTCCGCCCCCGTCACTATCAAAGGCGTGATCATCAACACAATTGGCGAACCTCTCATTGAGTGCCACAACGTTTTTCCTACTAGCGTTCTTATCATTCGTTCTGTAACCAAATTCAACATGCAGTACGAGATCAGCATTCTCTTCAAAGATGAGCGCTTAGACACCCGCAACATCCACTTTGATGAACCGAGAAAATCGTGCACCAAGCACCCGCACTGTCCGGCATTCTCCGTTGACCCCAAGTGCGTCTCTGCCACAAAGCCGTTTCCACAAGGCCATTTCAATTACAGTGAGCTTATTATCAAAAGCTCCTATCGATTCTCCATGTTTCCTGATGTTACGACCGTATTGAGTGGCGCCAAATGCGATAAGATCACAGCTCTCGCGCTCAATCCTTTCTCAAGACGAAACATACTCGCAAAATGGTATGAACGTTCGGTGGAGCAATCATCAGCTATCACCCAGGATTGGATCTACTACTGTTACTTCCTTGCCACCGAGGAGTACGCAGCTCCTTTAGTTCCAACGACGTTCACTTTCTCTGCCTCTCTATCAAACGGCAGCGACACCAATTACGAAATCGTCAACCTCATGCCATTTCGAGACACCATTGAGGAAACCCACAGAGCCTGGACCGAAACTCTCACGACCGACAGTTTTCCTTTTTCAATTGGACAAATCGCCGAAGCCTGGACCGCCATTCCACCATTATTCTCCGAAGGAGAGTACACTCAGTGGCCAGCATCTTGGGCGAGCAAATATCTTGATTCACTCGATTGTGATTTTATCCGTCGTTGCGCCGTTCAACTGGCCTCGCGAGGAGAACCTTGGCCCGATCACACTGTTCTTGACTTGGAAAACCCCCTTTTCCATTGGCACAAGTTCACCCAAGTCAAGCCTTGCATTGACACCATCACTCGTGCCTTCAGCATCAGCGCCAGCAAGGCAGTCTTCACTCACAGCCAGCTTTCCACGCTCCATCGGATAGCTCAAGAGGACCCTGACCTCAAACCCAGCGACCTCCGTGTCGTTATGGGAAAAGTTAGAGCAGGTTTGGCAGTAACGCCGCATGATGCTTGGTCCGCATTGCAAACATACGGCTCTCGCAACTACGATTACAACAGCATTTCTCCCGATCACTTGAAACCTTACTTCAAATTTCATGTTGACAAAGACGTTTCCCCTCCTCGATACTATTTCACTCTCAAGGAGGGCACCACTGAACTAAGTTCACAGGCATCAGCCTTCGTAGCATCACCTGAGACATTCCAGCAAAACTGGATAGCCTCCTTCTACGCTACTGAAAAAGACGTCTTCTGGTCCTATACCGTTTCTACCAACAAAAAGGTCGGCCTAGCTATGTTCTCCGAATTCAAGAAAGGAGCGCGCGCCATCATCGACAAAATCGACCACCGCTTCCAAAGAGCTCTCAATTGGATCAACACTACCACCAAAGCCTACTTCACCAAGGCAAAAGACTGGATCATGAGCCACAAAGCTCTCTCAGCTATCTTTGTTCTTGCTCTTGTGGGCCTTTCTGGATTCGCAGTTTATAAGCTGATTAAGAAAATCACTTCTATCTTCGTTTCCTCCTCACCCATCAAGAAAGACAACGCTTGGAAAAACGTCATTCCTGTTCATGAGCTCAATCCACACAAGCCGTTTCTCGCAGAAGAAGCCCCCGTCAGCGCCGCACCTTGTATTTGGAACGACGCAGGAGATCTCTCCACCGCCGGCAAATTTCTCGTGGGTTCATTATGTCTCACTGGATTCCTTTCAACCGCCGTTGCCGCAACTCTCGCCGTTCAAGGTATTTGGACTCTTACTAAAGTTGTCCGCACTCCGCCTCCTAGCAAGAAACTTACTGATCTCGGCCCCTGCATTTGTCTCCGCGAGGCAGGTATCAACATTTCCCATTGGCATACCAAAGATAAACAAGTCGTTGGCCACATCCGCGGCTTCTGTTTTAAGTTGCCACTCGACCAGTTCCAAAGCGTTGTCTTAGCCGAAAGAACACAATCACGCGAGTTCGTTCGCTCTCTATTGGCCCGACTCCAGTTCAACCCTGCGGAATACGAAAAATTCCTTAACCGCTATTCTCTTCCTTACGCCTTTTTACCTGGCGAGGATGACAAACCGGCTGAGGAACCCAGCGACGATCTCTTTGAATCCACCGTACACGAGAACCGCTATGACCGCCACGAAGACCTTTGCAGGGAACTCCTCGACCTTCCACGAGTTAACCGCATCGATCAACTCAGCGATACCGACGACAGCGAGAAAAGCTTTGAGTCCGTTACGGCCCAGCCCAACCGCACCACTCACGTTCCCTCTGTTTCCAATGAGGACTCTATCATTGTCCTCACCAACAACGTTATCTGGAAACCCTTGGATGAGCAAACTTTCCAACGCACAGAAGAATGGGTTGCGACCTCACCTGAATCTACGCCGGTTCCCGACGAACCTGCCCAAGTCTCTGGACCTCAGCCATCAATTAAGCCTGTTCCAGCCACTCCAGGAGAGTTTGTCAAACTCAATCTCTCAACCGACATTCCACTTTGGACAAGTTTTTACAACGTGGTTAGACAGAACACCGTAGCCATTAACGTCACCACCAAATCCGACAGCGGTAGCGTCATTTCCAGCACAACGCTCAACGGTATCCGCATCAGGGATAGAGAGGTCGTTTTCAACGCCCACCTCTTAGTCTCTGCTGTTGGCAACATCCGCAACTCTTCCATCAGCGTCCTAGTCAGAGTTCCCTTTACAGAGGTAGCTATTGGCTGGGCGTGGTTCCAAGTCAATTGGACCGACGTTGCCACCTTGGACGGACGCGACTTAGCAATGCTATTGCTCCCCGTTCGAACACCAGCCGCAAAAGACATACGCCATCTCTTCTCAAAACCCACATACGTTGATGGGAAACGCGTTATCCGCCCCGCGATCGGTGTGGAGTGCTCAACTCTCGTTAGCGCCTTCAACAAAAATCGCGACTATGTTTGCACGCCCCTTTCAGGGGTGATCTCCACCATCGCCGACCTCACCGCCGTTGGAGCTCTTTCTCACAAGATCTACAACACGTACTGGTGGCATCCTAATGATCCATCAGCCCGGACTAGAGCCGGCCACTGCGGCAGTCCACTCTTCATCAGAACCAATGCAGGACCTTGCATAATTGGCCTTCATTGTGCCGACAATAGTCAAGGCATCGCCACTTCCATCGACAGGACTGACTTGGCTGACCTTTCTAAAGCTCTCGTCGCCGAGCCTATTAACGACGCCGCAACTGTTTCATCGTTTTCTTACACGTTGCTCGCTCCGCGCATTCACATGCCACCTGGATTCATGACACACCATTCTTCTGTTGACAGTAAGACCGTTCCTCCTCTTGAACCGTCCATCACCGAAGAAGGCCTCCTCATTTACAATTCTTCTACTGACGCACACACGCTCGATAAAGCGCTCATGGTGGTTGGCACAACGCCCTACGCTCCACGCAGTGGCGACGACATTCTTCGCTCTAAAGTTGAGGAAGACCCGCTCTTCCCTCTTACTGTTGAGCCTGCCAACCTTAATCAGACAGCTCCTGACACTGTTGCTCGCCTTTATTCAGGCATCACAAAAGTCATCCAGGAGCCCAGTGCCGCTTTCATGCCAGCTGCTTTCTTTCTCGCCCGACGCGACGCAGCTCAGGTTGAAGCGCCATTTCGCCTTAGAGCCTTCCACACCGATAGTGAGTATCTCAACGGAACTCTCCGCACCCGAATGGAACTGTTGAACATCCCTACAATTGGACGGCCCCCCATGGCCTCTTCAGCTAGTTTCCCTTGGAATCGCACCGCCAAAGTTACGCAGATGAAACACCTCGTCCAGGAAATCTTCGTTGACAAAACAATGTATTACGCTTGGGCTGACAAAATTAAAGACCCAATGCGTAAAGCCATCGACCGCATGCTTTCATGCTGGTCAAAATCAGAAATTGGCCATGTAGCCGGAGGCTTCATGAAGAGCGAAAAGCGTCCCTTAACTGGTCCGCCTACGCGCTCTTGCAAATATTGCTCAGAAACCCTAGGCCATGTCAAAGTTGACACGCCTCGAGTCATTGGCTGCCCCTCTAAGGAACACAGTGTGGCCATTCATTTTTTGTTTGGATCCTGGGCCTCTGCCCGTACTCATTCTCGCAGCCTAATTGGCAACAAAATTGGCATGGACATTCATTCAGAGTGGGATTCTTTAGCCCGCTCCTTTCGGATGAAGAAATTTCATCTTGCATCTGATTACAAATTTTTTGACAAAACTATCGGAGTCCGACACTCCCACATTGTAGCTATTAGTGCCTATTATTTCATGTTTGGAATCGATCACCACTATGAGGAGCGCTTCAAATCTGATTATAACCAAACTCGCACCGAAAGACGAGACCAGATGATGACAGCTGCCTTTCCCAACTTTCCAGATTGGCTTGCGGGAAAAATTTCTTTCAAAACTTTCCGCCATAACGCTTTTACTACCTTCCTAAGTGCTTCCGCTTCGATCGTCACAATGTACACCATGTTTCAAAACCAGGTTCTCTGGTCCGGACGTGGCGAAACCAGTGGTGTCAAAATCACTGGCGATTTCAACGGCTGCATTAACGAAGCTCTTCTTTATTCCGCTTTTGCTGAAGTTTCCAAATGCTCACTCGAAGAAGTTGACAAAGACCTTTTGCTCGCTCTCTATGGAGATGACAACATTTCAGGCTGGGACAAACTCGACGTTACGTTCCCTAAACTTGCTAAAGCTCTCTTCACATACGGCATGATTATCACCCCTGCCAATAAATCAGATGTTATGGAAGATCACATTCCTTATGAGGAGCTCACCTTCCTCAAACGATCTTTCCGTTACGACTCTGATCTTCAACAATATAGAGCTCCGCTTGAAATGCCCGTTATCAACAACATGGCCTATTGGTACAGGAAGTCCCTTCCTCACCGCACGGCCCTTATTGTCAACGCAAACCAAATGATCAAAGAATATGCAGAGCATGAACCCGGCATTCTAGAAACCCGCCTTCCTCGTATCGCCCATTTTCTTAAACTTTCTGCTATTGCTCTTGAATGTCCTTCTCGTCTATCTTTACTGCGTGGTGAGGACCCCTTATTTAATGGTGTTCCCGCCCCCGCTCATTTACTCGTCAAAGAATAAATTTGTTCTCAAATTCCTTTTCGCAACTGTATCCAATTAATTACCCTATGATTTAAATTGATTGCTAACAAATTGCTATGTTTTATCTTTTATTGTAACATTGTACAAAAAATCCTCTTTAACACATTATGTCTGAACAAGAAAATGATAACCCCGCCCTTCGGAAAGGCGACCCCCTCGCATTCACTAACTCCCAAACGACCATTGTTCCTCCTTCTGAACTTCCACTACAACAATTCTTCAAACCACCGACCCCTGAGGTAATGATTCCTCTTCTCATCAACCAAACAACTTCAGGCCTTCGCACTATTCGTCTTGATTCACTTTTCTTTGATTGGCTCGCCACAAACAAATCAACCCAATATCGTAGTCAGCCTTGGTTCGTTAACCTTTGTGCTAGGCGTATTAATCGCAAATTTAAAATTTCAGTTTATCTTCATTTAACCGGCAATTCATCTTATGGAATGGGATGGGTCTATCTTAGACGCATCCTTGACAAATTTGTACAACTTTCAGCCCCTGCAAACACTACTCCGCCCACTGTTATTAATGTTATGGATGGAGGCACTACTTATCCGAATTCATCTATCGCCCTTGCTAGAGCCGCTGCTAAGCTTCCTACACCCCCTGAAGGATTACTTTTAGAATATTGCCATGCTAATCAAAATGTACATGCACTCCCTTTAGAGCATCAACCTGTATTATATCCTGTAGGCCATGGTATTAAACGTACTTTTATTTTTGAAACTGACCTTAAAACTGTTATGCGCCCCGCTATAAAATCCACTGTTACTGATGCCGAATATCCCAACTCTTTCCAACTTGATACTAATCCTGTAGTTGTTAACCAAGACGAGACAATTCTTAATCTTGGTCCTGTCTTTGATTTTCCCGCTTTAGAGATGATTCTTAGTTTCTCCGACGCAACCGATTTCCAATCTGTAACATATAATGTAGGTTTGTATATTGAAACTGATGGTGAACTTTGTCCCGATTCTTGGTATCCAGTCGATGTAACTAATACTGCATTTTTGGCTCGCCGTCTTCTCTGGAGAGACACTGACGTCTCCTCCGGCCCTTATCCTCCTATTGATATTGGTTTGCTTTCTTCTCAAAACACCGAACTTTCTGCTGCTGCTGCTGCTGAGGCTGGCGCTACCCTTATGGGCACCGTCATTTCCGGCTTTATTCAGCGCTCAAATGCTTCCCTTCCCCAAGTCGGCATCACTTCTGTGATTGAGGGTCAGCCCGCTATTCATAGTGGCGTCCACTCTTTCTCAGAGCCTTTTGTTGATCAGTCACAACTAGCTTTTCCAAAACGTTTAAACGGATTCGGCCCTTCCCAAGTTCTTAGAAATTCTAGCAATAACGCCACTGATTTAAAAGCTTCTTTTATCCATAATTTTGATTTTGAAATGTCCCTAGGTAACTCATGGCAAACTCCCACTGGAATTGCCCATGGCGTAGATACTGAATCCCTCACCAAAATTTTTCTTCTTAAAGATTTAAAAGCTATGACCTATGCTAAAGTTGTTCGCTATCATATTACTTCTTCTTTGCTTCCTGAAAATTGCCGCTTTGTTTTAAACATTGGTTGTGTTCGTCCCGTTCCTATCACTTCTTTATGTCATGAAAGTTCAAATGGTAAAAACACTATTAGACGTAAGTTTATTGTTCCTCCTATCTATCCAAATGTTTCGCAATTAATTCCCAATGGAGCCGAGGTTATATCCATTTCTTCCTCTGAGCTGCAAAAAGCAATCGCCGAAAACGGTTCCTTCATCATTGATCTTCCTGTGTACAACACCCTTCCTTTAGGTTATGGGTGGCATGACGCAGAACACACCAATTTCGACATTCAAAACACTGTTCCCACTCACCACAATTTTCAATTGGCTCCTGTTGGTTCTTCACAAAATGATACCGTTATTACTATTCATATCCTTCCCGAGACTTGGATTCTTGACATTAAGCGCGCGGGCCCCGCCCCTCGTGCTGGTTTCCCCGTTGGTGGCTCCCAAACGCAGCATTCTGCTCGTAGTGGAGTCGCTATCGATGGAAGTCTCGTCTTGTTTCCTCCCACCGGGTCCACAATTTTTCCGGCTCCTGTTTCTATTACAGCCACTGATCAACCAATTCCAGACCAAGTAGTTACAGCTTCTACATTCATGCTCTCATCTTTAGACGAGGAACTTTCCTCTAGACTTGTTCCACGTGGCGACTCCATTCAGCTTTTCGGTGACACACCCGGCTCTGATTTGTTGCCACCTCCTAGTGAAGCTTCCATATTAGAATCAAATCCGTACCCTTTTCCTTTTGACGAAGTTGAACCCCGTCAAATATTATGTTCCCAATATATTGATTTCGCTAGCAGTAACACTCTTAGTACCAAGTATTTTAATCTTCATGTTAATGGTGCTCCCCGCACTACTGAAGCTGTCATTCAAGGTAATAACCTTGTTATGCCGGCCAAGGCCTGTAACATTCTCCAAAAACAATTTCTTAGTTTATTCGCTTTTGGTGCCGGTGTTGTTAAAAATACTGTTCTTATTAATACTTCACCTACATCTATCACCGGTTTTATTGGCTCTACTGTTAACATTGACCGTAATCCTCTTTTGAACCTCCGTTCTTCCGGAGTCACCTTGGCCGCTTATGATGCTAGGGGCAATGGTACCGTCACCGCCGGTGCCTACGCTTCTGGTAATCCAATCAAAGTGGACATGGGTGGTCTCTTTCAATTCGATTATACCCAAACCGGACTTAATCCATTCTTTCCTATTTCCAACGGTTCCACGTGTAAAGGAAGGCTCGCATTGGGCGGCATTATGCCAACCATGGGGCCTTTCCGTGACATTTGGGGCTGCTACTCCAGCACTATCGCTGGGGAAACTATTTTCACCGTAAATCAAATCACTGTTCAAGTTTTCAAATGCTTCGACAAGGGTTGTCTTTTCGGCGGTTTCCTCGGCTTTCCTCCTTCGCTGTAAAATTAACACTGTATACCGTTTATTATGCCATATATGTCTTTATTCTAATCCTCTAGATAGTTTACTTTATGTTTATGCTTTTAGTGTTCCTCAACTTATGACTTATCTTTTAGTTACCTTAGTTTTTCTCTTTAATTTCTCTTCTTTCCACTTTTTTTAAGATTTTAAATTTTTACTACTACATTTAACCAATTGTCCTTTGTCTCTCCACTTCCCCACCCCTGGCGGATCTGCCTCATTTCGGCTTCCACGACCAAACTTCATTGTCCCTGGTCCTGGGTCCCAAGGCGATCTGATAATGTGCCCGCCCGGCCCCGTGTCTGTTGAG
>Ga0138283_1183655_pt1 | contig 11281 bp, 7 predicted proteins | sample S_130109_E_mt_FD_106901 | JGI IMG/M metagenome (GOLD analysis project Ga0138283, IMG submission 106901) | Freshwater microbial communities from Lake Simoncouche, Canada - S_130109_E_mt (Metagenome Metatranscriptome) | ecosystem: Environmental > Aquatic > Freshwater > Lake | place: Canada: Quebec...
CGTCAATTCAATCACTAAATGTGATCATAATTATTTTCTATAAATTAGTTTCTTCTGGCGATAAGCATTATGTCAAAAAGTAAAAAAGAAGTATTAGGTTTAATCAAATTACAAGTGCCGGTTGGCAAAGCTAACCCAGCACCACCAATAGGCCCAGCTTTGGGTCAAAAAGGTTTAAATATAATGGAATTTTGTAAGCAGTTTAATGCTATAAAATTTGATTTTGAGCCAGGCACTCCAATTCCAGTTACCATAGTCGCATATAAAGATAAAAGTTTTACTTTTACAACTAAAAAGCCTCCAGTCTCATATCTAATTATGCAAGAAATTAAACTTGCTAAAGGGTCTGCAAATCCCGGTAAAGATAGTGTTGGCAAGATTACACAATCCCAAATTCTTGCTGTCGCAAAGAAAAAAATGGTTGATATGAACGCCACCAATATCGAGTCCTGTGCTAAAATGATCAGTGGCTCTGCTCTTTCTATGGGTCTTGAAGTCGTTGAATAACTTATAATAAATTTATGTCTAAGGATAACACAATTAACGCTTTAAATTTAGAAGAGGCTTTAAAAAAAGTTTTAGAGCTAAGTCAAATATCGGCAAAAAAATTTATTGAATCTGTCGATATTGCTGTCAATCTTGGTATTGACGCTAAACAATCAGACCAATCCGTGAAAGGATCCATTGTCCTTCCACATGGTTCTGGCAAAAAAATCAAAGTTCTTGTTTTTGCCGCCAATGACGAAATTAAAAATATTGCTTTATCTGCTGGAGCGGCATTTGCTGGCCTAGAAGATTTAGTTACTAAGATTGAAGGTGGTTTTTTAGATTTTGATTGTTGCGTTGCTACCCCAGATGTTATGCAAAAAATTAGTAAAGTTGCAAAAAAACTTGGTCCACGTGGATTAATGCCAAGCCCTAAAAACGGTACTGTTACCAACGATGTAAAAAAAGCCGTTGAGGACTCTTTAAAAGGCAAGATTGATTTTAAAAATGATAAAGCCGGAACAATCCACTGCCTAGTTGGTAAAGTCAATTTTGAATTTGAAGCTTTACTAGCAAACCTTAAGGCCGTAATTAAAGCGATAAAAGATTCAAAACCAGAATCGTCAAAAGGAAAATTTATTAAAGAATGTTATATTAATAGCACAATGGGGCAAGCTGTAAAAGTTACCACCCAATCATTATAATAGACTTTCTTCACAAACCGCTTTTACAAAAATCGTACATAATTTTAGTTAAAATTTTAAAATGAATAGAATACAAAAAGCCGATTTAGTAGCTTCAATGAGAGATTCTCTAACCAAAAGCAATTTTGTTGTTTTGCTTCATTATCGCGGCTTATCAGACAAACAATTATATGATTTTAGACTAAATTTAAAATCACAAGGTGTAAAACTAAAAATTATTAAAAATACTTTGGCAAAAGTTGCAATTAAAGGTTCAGACTTAGAAGTTTTGTCACCATATTTATTAGGCCCAACTGCAATTTGTTATGCTAACGACCCAGTCTCTTTGGCAAAAATTGCTGTTGCCTCAGCGAAAGAAAATGAAGCGTTAAAAATTCAGGTTGGCTATCTGAATAAGGTAATTCTATCAAAAGATGCAATTGATAGCTTATCTAAATTGGGCTCTTTGGAAGAGGTTAGATCCTCATTCCTAAGTTTATTGCAAGGTGCCCAGTCTAAGTTTGTAAGAGTTTTAAATGCTCCTGCAACTAGTGTAGTCTCTGTTATCAATAACTATATTGCCGCCAAACAATAAATCTTAGCATAAATTCTAAAATCCTAATTATCCATTTTACCCAAGTGCTAAATATTTTTTTAATAACTTTTTTAACAACAACTTTTTAGGTAACTAACAATGTCAACAAACTTAAATGAAATTTGCGATAAATTATCTTCACTAACGGTTCTTGAGCTTTCTGAGCTTAGTAAAATTTTGGAAGAAAAATGGGGAGTTAGTGCCGCCGCTCCAGTTGCCGCCGCCGCTCCAGTTGCCGCCGCCGCTCCAGTTGAAGAGAAAGACAAATTCGATGTTGTCTTGAAAGCTATTGGTGATAATAAAATCAATGTTATCAAAGAAGTTAGAGCCATAACTGGTCTTGGTCTAACCGAGGCTAAAGCCGCTGTTGAATCAGCTCCAAAAACTATTAAAGAAGGAGTTTCTAAAGCTGAGGCTGAAGAAATTAAGAAAAAACTTGAAGCCACAGGTGCTAAGGTTGAATTAGCATAAATTTTCTAAAAAACATATGAACAGCACCATTTTTGGTGTTGTTCATTTTTTCATTTCTATAGTTGAGACTATCACAAAATCGCTTTTGTGATATTATCTAGTTGAGATCTATTGATATCTTTTTATACTTAAGTTTCTCGTTCTCGTTTTTGTATCAAAACAAATAAGGTAAGTCACAGTGAAACCAGTTCGCCATATTAATTCTTCAATCTTCAGAAAAAAATTTGCCAATAGTTATTATGAAGAGGAAATTCCTCACCTAATATCTTTGCAAAAAGAATCATATTCAAAATTCTTACAGAGTGATTTAGAGCCAGATAAGAGAGGTTTTGTTGGTATTCAATCAGTATTTCAATCCTTTTTTCCGCTCTCTGATTCAAGCGGTAAAATTACCCTTGAATTTATCAAATATTTATTAGGGGAAGCGAAATATGAGCCAAGTGAATGCTTATCATCTGGTCGCACATATAGTGCACCTTTGAAAGTTCAACTTCGTCTAATATTATGGAATAAGGAAGAGGGCTCTGAAATCAAGGAAGTAAAGACTATTAAAGAGCAAGAAGTTTATCTTTGTGATATTCCTTTAATGACCGAAAGTGGAAGTTTTATTATTAACGGTGCTGAAAGGGTTATTGTCTCTCAAATGCGTAGAGCTCCAGGTGTTTTTTTTGACAGCGAAAATATTAAAATTTCCAATTCTAAAGCCTATACTGCCAAAATTATTCCTCATATTGGCTCTTGGTTGGATTTTGAATTTGACACCAAAGATATTCTTTATTTTAGAATTGATAAAAAAAGAAAAATTCCAGCCTCAACCTTGTTAAAGGCAATGGGAATGTCTGTTCAGGATATTATCTGCGATTTTTATGGAAAAATCAATATTTTCTCTGCTAAAGGTGGATGGGCAACCAAATTTGATTTTGAAGGTTCGGTTGGTAAAAAATTGACATACGACTTAATTGACGCCCAAAGTGGCGAAGTTCGCGTGAAAGAAGGGGCTAAACTAACCAAAAAAACTATTGAAAAACTCAAAGAAGATAATTTTGAAAACTACGTGCTAACAGATGAAATTTTGCTTGGATATATAATGGCTGAAAATTTAATTGATGCCGAAACAGGTGAGATTTTGTTAGAAGCCGGAAGCCTAGTTACATCAGAAAGTTTAGAAGTTTTGACCAAATTAAACTTTAAATCAGTTTTTGTTGTCAATCCAAGCAAATCAGATATCGGTCCATATCTATTCAACACAATTCTTGTCGACAAAAACCACAATCAAAAAGATGCCACATATGATATTTATAAGGCAATTAGATTAGGAGAAGTCCCAGCCTCTATTGAAGTTGCAAAAAATTTCTTCGATAATTTACTGCTTTCACCAGCAAGATACGACTTATCCGATGTGGGAAGAATGAAAATGAACCACCGATTAGATATTAAAATTGAGGGATCTATTTTACATCTAACTCCAGACGATATAAAGCAAACTATCAAAATTTTAAGCTTAATTAAGCACAATGATTTAAAAACTGATGATATAGACAACCTCGCAAATCGTAGAGTGCGTGCAGTTGGTGAGTTAATTGAAAATCAATTGCGTATTGGTGTTTCAAGAATTGAAAAATCAATAATTGAAAAACTCAATGCGGTTGATATTGACAATATTGTTCCTCAAAATCTGATTAATGCCAAGCCTTTGATTACTGCTATTAAAGACTTCTTTGCCACTTCTCAGCTTTCACAATTTATGGATCAAACCAACCCTCTTTCTGAAATTACTCACAAAAGAAGGCTTTCTGCATTAGGACCTGGGGGCCTAACTCGCGAAAGAGCTGGGTTTGAAGTTCGCGACGTTCACCCAACCCACTATGGCAGAATTTGTCCTATTGAAACCCCAGAAGGTCAAAATATTGGTTTAATTAATAGTTTAGCAACATTTGCTCATGTTAACGATTATGGCTTTATTGAAACTCCGTATCGTAAAGTAGTTGGTGGCAAAATAACGGATAAAATAGTTTATCTATCTGCTTTGGAAGAGTCGGAATATACAGTTGGTCAATCTAGAATTCCAATTGACAGTAAAGGCAGAATTACTATTGATTTAGTTAGTTGTCGTAAAAATGGTGAGTTTTTGATGGTTTCGCCAGATAAAATCGATTTTGTTGATGTTTCGACCAAGCAATTAGTTTCTATTGCGACAACATTAATTCCATTTTTAGAAAATGATGATGCAAACAGGGCGTTAATGGGTTCAAATATGCAGCGTCAAGCAGTTCCTCTGGTTAGTCCAGATGTACCAATGGTTGGAACCGGTATGGAGGCTATTATCGCCCTAGATTCTGGTGCTGTGGTTAAAAATAAATATGAGGGCATTGTTAAGTTTGTTGATTCTTCAAAAGTTATTGTGGAGTCCTTCAACGAAGAAAATATTCCTCAAATTGAGATGTATAATTTGGTTAAATACAATCGTACTAACCAAGACACTTGCATTAATCAAACACCAACTGTTGTGGTTGGACAAAAAGTTTCAGAGGGAGAAATTATTTCTGATGGACATAGTATTAAAAGTGGTGAAATAGCTCTTGGTAAAAATGTGCGAGTTGCCTTTATGCCTTGGAATGGATATAATTTTGAGGATTCCATTGTTATATCTGAAAAATTATTATCTGAGGATGCCTTTACATCTATTCATATTGAAGAGTTGGAGGTGGTAGCTAGAGACACTAGGTTAGGTCCTGAAGAGATCACGCGGGACATTCCTAACGTTAGTGAAGAGGCTCTCAGCAGATTAGATGAAGAGGGTGTAATTCATATTGGTGCAGAGATTAGGGCGGGAGATCTTTTGGTTGGCAAAACTACTCCAAAAAGTGAGTCACCAATGACTCCGGAAGAAAAATTATTAAAAGTAATTTTTGGTGAAAAAGCCTCAGATGTAAAAGATTCATCGCTTTACGCCCCAATTGGTATTGGTGGTACGGTGGTTGATGTTAAGGTTTTTTCTAGAAAAGGCATAGAGAAAGATGAGCGTTTGGTTTATATCGAGATGCAACAAATTGAAGAATTATCAAAGAAAAAGGCTTTAAAAGCTTCATTCCTAGATGATTCAATCAAAGATGCTATAATTACCTTGGTAAATGGTAAAAAATTATCAGCCAATGTTGACAAACTCAAATTTGGAATCAAGCTTGTCAAGGAAGATTTACAAAATTTATCAAAATCGCACTTAATAAAAATTGTTGTTTCTGATGATAAAGTAATGGATCAAATTGAGGTTTTAACTAAGAATTACCATAAGCAAATTACAATTTTAGAAAAAGAATTTAGTGATAAGGTTTCTAAAATAAAAGCTGGAGATGAGCTTGCACAAGGCGTTTTAAAGATTGTCAAGGTTTATGTTGCCTCTAAATATAAGTTACAACCTGGTGATAAAATGGCAGGAAGACATGGTAACAAAGGTGTTGTTTCTAAAATTGCACCAATTGAAGATATGCCCTACTGCGAAGATGGAACTCCGGTTGATATTGTTCTTAACCCTCTTGGTGTTCCTTCGCGAATGAATATTGGGCAAATTCTTGAAACACATTTAGGGTGGGCTTCGTTTAATATCGGCAAACAAATATCTGATTTGCTAAATAATATTGGGCTCGGCAAAGAAAAGTTAGTGAACGATTTGCGAGCTAAAATATTATCGGTTTATAACGGTGATTTAGAGTCGCAAAAAATCAAAGTAATGTCTGATGATGAATTATTAATTTTCTCACAAACTTTAAAAGGTGGAGTGCCATTTGCAACTGGCACTTTTGAAGGAATTAAGGAAGGGGAGATTACTAAACTACTTGAGATTGCTGGTGTTGATAAATCCGGTCAAGTAAGTCTGATTGATGGTAAAACTGGTGAATTTTTTGATCGAAAAGTGACGGTAGGTTATATCTATATGCTTAAACTACATCATTTGGTTGATAATAAAATTCACGCTCGTTCAATTGGGCCATATAGCTTAATTACCCAACAGCCTTTAGGTGGCAAGTCTCACTTTGGTGGTCAAAGATTTGGAGAAATGGAATGTTGGGCATTACAAGCATATGGTGCTGCCTACACATTACAAGAAATGCTCACAGTTAAATCTGATGATGTTATTGGTAGAATTAAAATTTATGAATCTATCATTCAAGGTAATCAAAACTTTACTTGTGGCATTCCAGAATCCTTCAATGTTATGATCAAAGAGGTTAGATCATTAGGGTTGAATATTGAGCTGGTTGAAAAATAATTCTCATAGGACTTATGCAAATTCGACCTTTTGCTTTCAATTTCATCTACATTTAATTGTTTTTGCTCCTCGTGTATCTCTATATGACGCTTGCGCCTCCAAAAAATTAAATGTCGATAAACTCATAAGTTTTTTATTTTTTAATCGAATGAGTTACACTCCGTGTGTTTGTAAAAGTGAATTTGGATTAAGTCCTGTAAGTCATCTTGGTTACCCTTCAAAACAACATCTGTGTTGTCTTTATAAATAATTTAGGTTTTAAAATTATGTCATTAGGCGGAACATCTTCACACGGCTTACTAAGCCTTTCTAATCAGGCGGCTGATATAGCAGATTTTAATGCCATTAAAATTTCCATTGCTGATCCAGATAAAATTCGTTCTTGGTCTTTTGGTGAAGTAACTAAGCCAGAAACTATCAATTATAGAACCTTTAAACCAGAGAGAGACGGCCTATTTTGTGCTCGTATCTTTGGCCCAATTAAAGACTATGAGTGTCTGTGTGGAAAATATAAGAGAATCAAATATAAAGGAATAGTCTGCGAAAAATGTGGTGTTGAAGTTACCTCTTCTAAAGTAAGGAGGGATCGTATGGGTCATATTGAACTTGCCGCTCCAATTGCTCACATTTGGTTTTTAAAATCACTTCCTTCTAGGCTCAGTACCTTACTTGGATTAACCTTAAAAATAGTTGAAAAAATCATTTATTTTGAAACCTACATTATTGTTGATGCGTTAATGTCGCCATTAAAAGACGGGGATGTTCTGAGTGAGGATGAGTATCAAAAATGTCAAGAAGAATACGGTTATGGTAGCTTTATTGCTGAGATGGGTGCGGAGGCAATTCAAAAATTATTGGCAAAGTTAGATCTTAAAAGATTACAAACTGAATTAAGGGAGGAGTTGATTGATTTAACTTCTGAATTAAAAAGAGAAAAAATTGTTAAAAGGCTAAAATTAGTTGAAAATTTTATTGAATCCGGCAATAAGGCGGAGTGGATGATTATGAACGTTCTGCCGGTAATTCCGCCAGATATTCGCCCTTTAGTGATGCTTGATGGTGGTCGTTTTGCTACTTCAGATTTGAATGAGTTATATCGCCGAGTTATTAATAGAAATAATCGTTTGAGAAGATTGCTTGAGCTTGGTGCTCCAGAAATCATTATCAAAAATGAAAAAAGAATGTTGCAAGAGTCGGTTGATGCCTTGCTGGATAATGGTAGAAGTGGTTCGGTAGTTAAAAATGCCAATAAAAAACCTTTCAAATCTTTGAGCGATATGCTTAAGGGTAAGCAAGGTCGTTTTCGTCAAAACCTGCTCGGTAAAAGGGTGGATTACTCTGGCAGAAGCGTTATTGTGGTTGGTCCTGAACTTAAGTTGCACCAATGTGGCTTGCCAAAGAAAATGGCTCTAGAATTATTCAAGCCTTTTATTTACTCTAAATTGGAACTTTACGGAAAATCTCCTTCAATCAAGGTTTCTAAAAAAATGGTTGAATCAGAAAGACCGGAAGTTTGGGATATTTTAGATGAGGTTATTAAGGAGCATCCTGTGTTATTGAACCGAGCCCCAACGCTACACAGGCTTGGTATTCAAGCCTTCGAACCTTTATTAACCGAAGGAAAAGCAATTCAGTTACATCCCTTGGTTTGTGCCGCATTTAACGCCGACTTTGATGGTGACCAGATGGCTGTTCACGTCCCTCTTTCAATTGAGGCACAAGTTGAGTGTAGAGTATTGATGATGTCAACTAACAACATTCTAAGTCCTGCTAATGGCAAGCCAATTATTGTCCCGTCCCAAGATATTATTTTGGGCCTTTATTATCTTTCAATGGAAAATAAAGATGATAAAAGTAAAGCCTTTTTGATTAGTGATCAATTTGAATTGGAACATGCTTTGTTTAGTAAGGCCATTTCTTTACATAGCAAAATTAAATATCGTTATATTATAAAGGACAAAAACCTTAATCGTCACTCCGCAATTATTGATACTACTCCTGGTAGAGTAATTATTTACAATATATTGCCTGAATATATAAAGGGTAATTTTGAGATAATTAATAAGCCAATGACTAAAAAAGCTGTCACTAACCTGATTGACTCGGTTTATAGAAGTTCTGGTCAAAAAGAAACTGTAATGTTTTGTGATAGAATTATGGCAGTAGGTTTTAAATATGCTTGCAAATCTGGAATATCTATTGGTAAAGACGATATGGTTATTCCTGAAAGTAAGGCTAATAATATAGCTGAATCTCTAGATAAAGTTAAGAAATTTGAACAACAATATCGAGATGGTTTAATTACTACGGGTGAGCGTTATAATAAAATTATTGATGAATGGACTCATTGTACTGATAAAATTTCTAAAGAAATGATGAAGGCGATTTCTAGCCATAAGCAAGTTAAAGATGCCAACTCAATTTATATGATGGCTGATTCTGGAGCGAGAGGTTCTGAAAACCAAATTAAGCAGGTTGCTGGTATGAGGGGTTTGATGGCAAAACCATCTGGTGAAATTATAGAAACCCCAATTACTGCAAACTTTAAAGAAGGTTTGAGTGTGTTGGAATATTTCATTTCTGCCCATGGCGCTAGAAAAGGATTGGCAGATACTGCTTTAAAAACAGCTAATTCTGGCTATTTAACCAGAAGATTAGTTGATGTTTCCCAAGATTGTATTGTTATCGAGGATGACTGTGGAGCTAAGGGCGGAGTTGATTTAGAGGGGGTTATTGACGATGGAAGAGTTATTGTTTCAATTGCTGAACAAGTTCTTGGTCGGGTGGCTTTGGAAGATATTCAATCTTCTGATGGCAAAGTGATTATTAGATCTGGAAAAATGATTGATGAAAATATTGCCGATCTTATCGAAAAAGCTAGCATCAAAACTGTTAAAACCAGATCAGTCCTAACTTGTGAATCCAAAGGTGGTGTTTGTGTTAAATGCTATGGACGTGATCTAGCAACTGGTGATCTGGTTAGTATTGGCGAGGCTGTAGGCGTTGTTGCGGCTCAATCAATTGGTGAGCCTGGAACTCAGTTGACAATGAGAACCTTCCATATTGGTGGTGCGGCCCTTCGTGGTGCAGAACAATCTTCAATTGCAGCTATTTCTGATGGTTTCTTAAAGATATCTAGTAAGAACAACATTATTAATCGTAATGGAAAAATTGTGGTTGTAAGTCGTAATTGTGAAATTGCTATCTTGGATCAAAATAATTTTGAGGTCCATAGCTATAAATTGCCATATGGTGCAATTATTACTCATAAAAATGGTGATGCAGTAAAAAAAGGTGATCATTTGGCTGAGTGGGATCCTTACAATATCCCAGTCGTTGCTGAGACTAACGGCGCAATCAAATATGGTGATCTTTTAGAGAATGTTTCACTAAGAGAAAAAATTGACGATTCAACTGGTATTTCTACCAAAATTATTATGGATTGGAAGCAATATAGTAAGCAAGAATTAAAGCCAAGAATAACTATTACTGATAATAAGCAAGAAGCTAAAAAAGAATACTTACTTTCGGTTGGAACTTTAATTTCTGTTTCCAATGGTGAAGAGACGAAGGCTGGTGATATTATCGCTAAAATTCCAAAAGAATCTTCTAAAACTAGAGATATTACTGGTGGTCTGCCTAGGGTTGCCGAGCTATTTGAGGCCCGCAAACCAAAGAATGCCGCCGTTATGTCGGAAATTGATGGTAGAGTTGAGTTTGGTAAGGATTATAAAGTTAAGAGAAGGCTAATTATTGTTCCAGAGGATACAAGCCGTGAACCAATTGAATATATGGTTGCTAAAAACAAGCATCTTTTTATTGGTGAGGGTGATATTGTTAAAAAAGGAGATATTTTAGTTGATGGTAGCTTGATTCCTCACGATATTTTGCGTATTCAGGGAATTAAAGCCTTCACAAACTTTATGGTTGGTGAGGTGCAGAAGGTTTATAGGATGCAAGGTGTAAAAATTGATGATAAGCACATCGAGGTTATCTTAAATATGATGCTTAAAAGAGTTGAAATTATTAATCCGGGAGACACAACATTGCTTAACGGTGAATATGTTGATCGTGATGTTTTTGAATCAATCAACAAAAAATACCAAGCCCAAGCCAAAGAACAAGGAAAAGAATTCAAACCAGCAGAATCCTCGCCAGTTCTTTTGGGTATTACCAAAGCATCTTTGCAGACCAAATCATTTATTTCGGCCGCCTCGTTCCAGGAAACCACTAAGGTTTTAACTGATGCTGCGGTTCAAGGTAAGTATGATGATTTGACTGGGTTAAAAGAAAATATTATTGTTGGTAGGTTAATTCCGGCCGGAACTGGTCTGATGATGGGCAAGTTTAAAGCGGCGGCTTCTGAAATTGAAAAGGAAGGCAATTTAATATAAAAGACCAAGTTGTAAGTCCTAATAAAATAAGGTGAGTTACAAAAACCCCTACTCCACCTACAGCTTGGTATTGATAACCAATACATATGAATCCATTTTTAGATTTTTGGTCGAAATTTAAAAAAAAACACCGCGGATATTTTTCCCTAATTTTCTTTCTTTCCATACTATTCCTAAGTCTATTTGCTGAAATTATCGCTAACGAGAAGCCGTTGTTTGTTAAATATCGGGGCAGCTTTTACTTACCAATTTTTGAATCTTATGGTGAAAATGTTTTTGGAGGAAGTTTTGAAACTCCAGCTAATTATCGCGATCCTTATCTGATAAGCCTTATCAAACAAAATGGTTGGATTATAATGCCACCAATTCCTTACGGCTATTCCAC
>Ga0138283_1163793_pt1 | contig 11254 bp, 11 predicted proteins | sample S_130109_E_mt_FD_106901 | JGI IMG/M metagenome (GOLD analysis project Ga0138283, IMG submission 106901) | Freshwater microbial communities from Lake Simoncouche, Canada - S_130109_E_mt (Metagenome Metatranscriptome) | ecosystem: Environmental > Aquatic > Freshwater > Lake | place: Canada: Quebec...
CACGAGTTGGCTTCCTTGAGTGCCGGCGCTTTGGACTTCGTCAGCAAGCCATTCAAGTTGGCAGATTTAGTGCGCCGCATAAAAAATATATTAAATAAAAGTTTTGAAGCGCGGCAGTTGCTAATTTAGCGCTGACCAAGCCCAGGTACTGCATTTCAGCTAGCAAGCTATAATTGATGGGCTTGGCATTTAGTCATGCACACGTCGGGGGCAGTTCCAGCGCCTGACGCAAGTAATTAATAAACAGGAAATTAAAAATGATCGCTTCCAGCATTAAAGCCGCAGTTGTCCTTGACAACGCCCGTCAAGCCGGCGACACAGGTAGTCCTGAAGTGCAAGTTGCACTATTGACAGCACGCATTAACGAACTCACACCTCACTTCAAAACACACGCTAAAGACCACCACGGTCGTCGCGGCTTGTTGCGTATGGTGAGCCGTCGTCGTAAGCTTTTGGATTACTTGAACTCCAAAGATCACGAGCGTTATGTTGCACTGATTGCCAAGTTGGGCTTGCGTAAGTAATCGAATTATCGAATGACGAACGCCTGAGTTAGGTCACTAGCTCAGGCGTTTTTTACTTCGGAGAAGGCAATAGCGGAGCGAAGCTGTGTCATTCCAGATGAATTCGATCTGAATTTTCCTGGAATGGCATCGTGTTCTGTGAGGCTGAATCCGGGCTCGGGTGAGGTGGCCTGCACTTCCCAAACTGACCAGGAGATATGAATGAGCATTTTCAATAAAGTCACCAAGACCTTCCAATGGGGTCAAAACACTGTCACGATGGAAACCGGCGAAATCGCCCGCCAATCCACTGGCGCCGTATTGTTGGATATGGACGGCACTGTGGTTTTGGCCACTGTCGTCGCCAAGACCGAAGGCAAAGCCGGTCAAGACTTCTTTCCTTTGACAGTTGATTACCTTGAGAAGACCTACGCTGCAGGCAAGATTCCTGGTAGCTTTTTCAAGCGTGAAGGCCGTCCCAGCGAGTTTGAAACGCTGACCAGTCGCCTGATTGATCGTCCTATTCGCCCCTTGTTCCCAGAAGGCTTCTTCAACGAAGTTCATGTGGTTGTGCACACCTTGTCTTTGAATCCGGAAGTGGATGCCGATATTGCCGCCCTGATCGCTGTCAGCGCCGCTTTGTCCGTAAGCGGTATTCCATTCAGTGGCCCCATCGGCGCTGCTCGCGTGGGTTATGTCAATGGCGAATACGTTTTGAACCCCGGCCAGACAGCACGCAAAGACTCCATCATGGATCTCGTGGTGGCCGGCACTGAATCTGCAGTATTGATGGTTGAGTCAGAAGCTCAGCAATTGTCTGAAGAAATTATGCTTGGCGCCGTGGTGTTTGGCCATGAGCAAGGCAATATCGCCATCAATGCGATTCACGACTTGGTTCGTGATGCAGGCAAGCCGATGTGGGACTGGAAAGCACCCGCAAAGAACGAGCCTTTGATCGCCAAAGTGGGCGCTCTGGCCAATGAAAAGCTGGCAGCTGCCTACCAAATTCGCAACAAGCAAGCGCGTACCCGTGCTTGCCGCGAAGCCTATGCCGTGGTGATGGCTGACTTGAAATTGGACGGCGTTCCTTTTGACAGCGTGGCTGTTGAAGGTATGTTGTTTGATATCGAAGCCAAAATTGTTCGCAGCCAGATTTTGGCTGGTGAACCCCGTATTGACGGTCGCGACACCCGCACGGTTCGCGCCATTGAAATTCGCAACAGCGTCTTGCCCCGCACCCACGGTTCAGCCCTGTTCACACGTGGCGAAACCCAGGCTTTGGTGGTGACGACCTTGGGTACAGAGCGCGATGCCCAGCGCATTGACGCACTGGCTGGTGAATACGAAGACCGCTTCATGCTGCACTACAACATGCCTCCGTTCGCCACAGGCGAAACAGGTCGCGTGGGCACGCCAAAGCGTCGGGAAATCGGTCACGGCCGTTTGGCTAAACGCGCATTGATGGCTGTTTTGCCTAGTAAAGAAGACTTCCCGTACACCATGCGTGTCGTGTCGGAGATTACTGAGTCGAACGGCTCATCGTCAATGGCTTCGGTCTGCGGCGGTTGCCTGTCCTTGATGGACGCTGGCGTGCCCATGAAAGCCCACGTAGCGGGTATCGCCATGGGCCTCATCAAGGATGGCGGGCGCTTTGCCGTGCTGACCGACATTCTGGGTGATGAAGATCATTTGGGTGACATGGACTTTAAAGTTGCCGGTACGACCAATGGTATTACTGCCTTGCAAATGGACATCAAAATCCAGGGCATCACCAAAGAAATCATGCAAGTCGCCTTGGCGCAAGCCAAAGAAGCGCGTATGCACATCTTGGGCAAAATGACTGAAGCTATGGCTGAAGCCAAAACTGAAGTGTCCAATTTCGCTCCACGCCTCTTCACCATGAAAATCAATCCGGACAAAATCCGTGATGTGATCGGCAAAGGCGGCTCAGTGATCCGTGCCTTGACTGAAGAAACCGGCACCCAGATCAACATCGACGAAGATGGCACCATCACGATCGCCTCCAGCGACCCAGCCAAGGCCGAAGAAGCCAAGCGCCGTATTCAACAGATTACTGCTGAAGTGGAAATTGGAAAGATCTATGAAGGCCCCATCACCAAGATTTTGGACTTCGGTGCGTTGATTAACTTGCTGCCTGGCAAAGACGGTTTGCTGCACATCAGCCAGATTGCCCATGAGCGCGTTGAAAAAGTCTCTGATTACTTGACTGAAGGACAGATCGTTCGCGTCAAAGTGATGGAAACCGACGAAAAAGGTCGTATCAAGTTGTCGATGAAGGCATTGCTGGATCGTCCTGCACAGAACGGTTCTGATCATCACGCCTAATTAATTCATTCACTATAAAATCAATAGCGCCTTGTGCTTTCTGCTCAAGGGCTATTGCCTGGAATGACTATGAGAGTAATTGAAATTAGCTCGTACGGAGCACCGGACGTTTTACGTTTGGCTGAGCGACCATTGCCGATTGCGGGTGCAGGAGAAATCCTCATCCGTGTTTCAGCTAGCGGCATCAATCGTCCGGATGTATTGCAGCGAACAGGAAACTACCCCGTTCCACCGGGCGTGACTGACATCCCTGGCCTCGAGGTGGCGGGTGTCATCGTTGATGGTCATGCCGATGAATTGTTACATGCTGGTTTTCAGCTGGGACAGCGCGTTTGCGCGTTGGTAGCTGGTGGTGGTTACGCTGAATATTGTGTGGCACCCATTGCGCAAACCCTTCCTGTGCCGCGTGGTCTTACCGATGTTGATGCAGCATCTTTGCCAGAAACATTTTTTACCGTTTGGAGTAATGTTTTTGACAGAGGGCGTCTGCAAAAAGGTGAGACTTTTCTGGTTCAGGGTGGAACCAGCGGCATTGGTGTGACAGCGATTCAGTTGGCCAAGGCGATGGGCGCAAAAGTGATTGCAACGGCGGGGAGCGATGAAAAATGCGCTGCTTGCCTTGCATTGGGCGCAGACCACGCGATCAACTACAAAACCCAAGATTTCCAGGCCGAGGCGATGCGCTTGACCCAAGGGGAGGGCGTTAACGTCTTTCTTGATATGGTCGCAGGCAGTTATGTGGCGAAAGAGGTTGAGTGCTTAAGCGAAGAGGGTCGCTTGGTCATCATTGCGGTTCAAGGCGGAGTCAAAAGTGAATTCAATGCCGGCTTGGTGCTTCGCAGGCGTTTGACCATCACAGGTTCAACCTTGCGTCCACGTCCGATTGCCTTTAAGGCAGCCATTGCAAAAGCCTGCTTGGACAATGTTTGGCCATTGCTTGAGAGCGGTGCCATCAAACCGGTTATCTATCAAACGTTCAAAGCTGAAGATGCATCGAAGGCCCATACCTTGATGGAAACAAATCAGCATGTCGGTAAGATTGTTTTGACATGGGGTACTGCATGAAAAAGAAATTGATTGCTGGTAATTGGAAGATGAACGGTTCGCTGTCTGCCAATGAAGCCTTGCTGACACAATTGTTGACTGGTCTCGGAACGACTGCCTGCGAAGTTGCAGTTTGTGTGCCGACAGTCTATCTTTCACAAGTGCAAGCCATGATCCAAAGCAGCGGGCTTGATTTGGGTGCTCAAGACATCTCAATGCATGAATCCGGCGCGTTTACTGGCGAAATTTCGTCGTTGATGCTCAAAGATTTTGGTGTCCGATATTGCATCGTCGGTCATTCGGAAAGACGGCAATATCATTTTGAGACTGATGCTCAGGTTGCTGCAAAAGCTAGATCAGCATTAGCACAGGGTATTACGCCCATTGTCTGTGTTGGTGAAACCCTGGCTGAGCGTGAAGCAGGAAAGACAGAAGAGATTGTCAAGCGACAACTGGCTGCAGTCATTCACGCAAACGGACATTGCATCAGTGAAATTGTCGTGGCTTATGAGCCTATCTGGGCGATTGGTACAGGCATTACCGCCAGCACGGATCAGGCTCAACAGGTGCACGCTGTTTTGCGTGCGCAGTTGAGAGCTGCAACACCACACGCCGACCTGATTCGTTTACTTTATGGTGGCAGCATGAATGCCGCCAATGCTGCTCAATTGCTGGCCCAATCAGATATTGATGGTGGTTTGGTGGGTGGCGCGTCTCTTAAGGCGCAAGATTTTTTATCAATTATTGCGGCAGCTAATTAGGACGCTGAAGCAGACTTTATTCAAGGACAAATAAATGAGTATCTTTTTAACTATCCTCTTGGCAATTCAGATGATTTCTGCAGTTGCCATGATTGGCTTGATCTTGGTGCAGCACGGTAAAGGTGCTGACATGGGCGCCGCATTCGGTAGTGGCGGTTCGGGAAGCTTGTTTGGCGCCACGGGCAGTGCCAATTTTCTTTCGCGAACAACGGCAGTGCTTGCCACGGTTTTCTTTGTTTGTACGCTTTTGCTAGCCTATTTCGGTACGGCCCGACCTGCTGCAACGTCTGGAAGCGTTCTCGAGAATAAAGGTCTGAGCGCTCCTGCGCCTGCGTTAGTCTTGCCAGTTGTACCTGCTTCTGGTGCAGCACAAATCCCTTCTAAATAATTGCATTAGAAATTGCCGTGCTTAGTCATTTAAGCAAGCAATTTCAGGGTAAACTCTAGTTCTGTTCGGATTGTTAATGACGTAAGGTTATTGAGTAATTCAGGCAATTGAAAGCCGCCGTCGTGGTGAAATTGGTAGACACGCTATCTTGAGGTGGTAGTGGCGAAAGCTTTGCGAGTTCGAGTCTCGCCGACGGCACCAAATTTAATAAGCCTGCAGTGCGCCTTGTGCTGCAGGTAGACTTTGATCAGAATTTCCAGATGAACCTTGATCAGTACCTGCCCGTTCTCATGTTCATCCTTGTTGGAATTGCGGTAGGCGTAGTCCCGCAAATTCTTGGATACATTCTCGGTCCCAATCGACCAGACCCCGCTAAAAATTCTCCCTATGAGTGTGGCTTCGAGGCTTTCGAAGATGCACGGATGAAATTCGATGTTCGCTACTACCTTGTGGCCATCTTGTTTATCCTTTTCGATCTGGAGATCGCATTTCTATTCCCCTGGGCTGTATCCATGAAAGATACTGGTTTGCTGGGGTTTTGGGCCATGATTGATTTTGTGGGCATTCTCGTGATCGGGTTTGTCTACATGTGGAAAAAAGGGGCCCTTGACTGGGAGTAATGCAATGATTGAAGGCGTACTTAAAGAAGGCTTTGTCACCACCAGTTACGACTCGGTGATGAACTGGGCTAAAACTGGTTCAGTTTGGCCGATGACGTTTGGATTGGCTTGCTGTGCCGTCGAAATGATGCATGCAGCTGCAGCCCGTTATGACATCAGTCGCTTCGGGGCTGAAGTGTTTCGCGCCAGCCCAAGGCAATCAGATTTGATGATTGTGGCGGGTACTTTGTGCAACAAAATGGCACCCGCATTGCGCAAGGTTTACGATCAAATGTCTGAGCCGCGCTGGGTGATCAGCATGGGCTCATGTGCTAATGGTGGTGGTTACTATCACTACAGTTACTCAGTGGTGCGCGGCTGTGATCGCATTGTTCCTGTTGATGTTTATGTGCCGGGATGCCCGCCCACTGCTGAAGCTCTTTTGTATGGAATCATGCAATTGCAGCAAAAAAATTCGTCGCACCCAAACCATTGCGCGTGTCTGAGGATTGAAGAATGACTGATTATGCTGTTAGCCCTGAAGTTTTAAAAAATACGATTTCAGCAGCGCTTGGTAGCTACGTAAAAGATATAACCGTTGCATTGGGCGAAGTGACTGTGGTTGTTGGGGCTGAAAATTATCTTGCAGCAGCTCAACTTCTACGAAATTCATCGGATTGCCAATTTGAGCAAATGATGGATCTTTGCGGTGTAGATTATTCTGAATACAAAGATGGTGCCTATGAAGGGCGCCGCTACTGCGTGGTCTTGCACTTGCTATCCATTAGTTTGAATCATCGGGTTCGACTTAAAGTTTTTGCAATTGATGATGATTTTCCGGTACTGAGTTCTGTGACGGAGCTTTGGAATTCAGCCAATTGGTTCGAGCGCGAGGCGTTCGATCTCTTTGGTATTGTTTTCGAAGGCCACAATGATTTGCGTCGAATTTTGACGGATTATGGCTTTATTGGTCACCCTTTCCGCAAGGATTTTCCAATCAGTGGTCACGTTGAAATGCGCTTTGATGCAGAAAGCAAGCGCGTTATTTATCAACCCGTCACTATCGAGCCGCGTGAAATAACTCCACGAATTATTCGTGAAGATAATTACGGTGGCCTGCATTAAGCAGATTTTGTTATGGCTGAAATAAAAAACTACACACTAAACTTCGGACCGCAACACCCTGCAGCGCACGGCGTTTTACGCCTTGTTTTGGAGCTTGACGGCGAGGTCATCCAGCGTGCTGATCCGCATATCGGCTTGCTACATCGTGCGACTGAAAAGCTGGCTGAAACTAAAACCTTTATTCAAGCGCTGCCCTACATGGATCGCCTTGATTACGTTTCCATGATGTGCAATGAGCACGCTTACTGCCTCGCGATTGAAAAATTACTGCAGTTGGAAGTGCCTATCCGTGCGCAGTACATTCGGGTCATGTTTGCAGAGATTACGCGTCTGCTGAATCACCTGATGTGGTTGGGTTCTCATGGTAATGATTGCGGCAGTTCGACTATTTTGATCTACACATTCCGAGAACGCGAAGACCTTTTTGATATGTACGAGGCTGTCAGTGGTGCCCGTATGCATGCTGCCTATTTCCGTCCGGGCGGGGTTTATCGTGATCTACCTGACACCATGCCCCAGTACAAGGCAAATAAGGTTCGCAATGCCAAAGGCATTGCTCAGTTAAATAGCAATCGTCAAGGATCGCTGTTGGACTTCATTGATGACTTCACCCAGCGCTTCCCGACGTATCTTGGCGAATACCACACGCTTCTAACTGAAAACCGTATCTGGAAACAGCGCACGGTGGGTATTGGTGTTGTGACGCCTGAGCGTGCTTTGAACATGGGCTTTTCTGGTGCCATGTTGCGTGGTTCCGGCATAGCTTGGGATTTGCGTAAAAAGCAGCCTTACGATGTTTACGATCAGCTCGATTTTGATATTCCCGTTGGTAAGACAGGTGATTGTTACGATCGTTACCTCGTTCGCATGGAAGAAATGAAGCAATCCAACCACATCATCAAACAATGTGTTGAATGGTTGCGCGTTAATCCAGGTCCTGTCATTACGGACAATCATAAAGTCGCTGCACCAGATCGTGAATCAATGAAATCCAACATGGAAGAATTGATTCACCACTTCAAATTATTCACTGAGGGCTTTCACGTGCCTGAAGGTGAAGCCTATGCTGCCGTAGAGCATCCTAAGGGCGAGTTCGGTATTTATATCGTTAGCGATGGCGCCAATAAACCCTACCGCTTGAAAATTAGACCTCCGGGGTTTGTTCACTTGGCTGGTTTAAATGAGATGGCGAGCGGCCACATGATTGCCGATGCAGTTGCTGTGATTGGTACGATGGATATTGTGTTTGGAGAGATTGACAGATGATCTCAATGGCTATAACTGACGCAACCCTGTTGCGGTTCGATAAAGAAATCTCAAAGTACCCTGATGACCAAAAACAGTCAGCCGTCATGGCCTGTTTGGCGATCGTTCAACAAGAGTTGGGGCATGTAAGTACAGCCAGTGAAAAAGTGGTTGCTGACTATTTGGGGATGCCAGCGATTGCCGTCCACGAAGTCACTACTTTTTACAATATGTACAACCAGCATGCCTGCGGCAAGTACAAGCTTAATGTCTGCACAAATCTTCCGTGTCAGTTGCGCGAAGGTGGTCAAGCGTTGAAGCACCTTGAAGAAAAGTTGGGCATTCATATGGGCGAGACCACGTCTGATGGTCTCTTTACTCTCCAGCAGTCTGAATGTTTAGGCGCTTGTGCAGATTCGCCTGTCATGCTGGTCAACGACCGCACGATGTGTAGTTTCATGACTAACGATAAATTAGACAAGCTTGTTGATGAACTGCGTGCAGCAGAAGGCAAATGATGACAGCTGAAAAAGTCCTAAGTCAATTCCAGGCTACTGGCGTGGAGACCTCTTTCCACAATCGCCACCTGAATCCTCAGATCATGGCTGATTTGAATGGTGCCAACTGGCGTCTCAAGGATTATGAGTCGCGTGGTGGATATCAGGCTCTCAGAAAAATTCTGGCCAATGATGGCGGAGAAGGCTTGACCCAAGATCAAGTGATCGCCACGGTCAAAGAATCTGCGTTAAGGGGACGAGGCGGCGCCGGCTTTCCTACCGGACTGAAATGGAGCTTCATGCCCCGTCAGTTTCCTGGACAAAAATATCTCGTTTGCAATTCTGATGAGGGTGAACCCGGAACTTGCAAAGACCGTGACATTCTTCAATTCAATCCACATATTGTGATTGAAGGCATGATCATTGCCGCCTATGCCATGGGCATTTCAGTTGGTTACAACTATATTCACGGCGAAATTTTCGCCAGCTACGACCGATTTGAGGAAGCCCTTGAAGAAGCGCGTGCAGCGGGCTTGTTGGGGAATAATATTCTTGGTAGCAGCTATTCATTTCAGTTGCATGCGGCCCACGGTTTTGGGGCCTATATCTGTGGTGAAGAAACAGCTCTACTGGAGTCGCTCGAAGGTAAAAAAGGGCAGCCTAGGTTCAAACCTCCTTTCCCTGCCAGTTTTGGTTTATACGGAAAACCGACGACCATCAACAACACAGAAACATTCGCTGCCGTGCCGTGGATTATCCGCAATGGTGGCGCCGCCTACTTGGCGTGTGGCAAACCCAATAACGGCGGCACAAAAATTTACTCCGTCAGTGGCGATGTGCAGCTTCCTGGTAACTATGAAGTCCCCATGGGCACACCATTTTCGACCTTGCTTGAAATGGCCGGTGGCGTACGTGAAGGTCGTAAGCTCAAAGCGGTCATTCCTGGCGGTTCATCCTCTCCAATTTTGCCAGCAGACATCATGATGGAGTGCACGATGGATTACGATTCCATCGCTAAGGCTGGCTCCATGCTGGGTTCCGGCGCGGTGATCGTGCTAGATGACAGTCGTTGCATGGTCAAGAGCTTGCAGCGCTTGAGTTACTTCTACATGCACGAGTCTTGTGGACAGTGCACGCCTTGTCGCGAGGGCACCGGATGGTTGTCGCGCATGGTAGATCGTATCGAAATGGGTCATGGCCGTCCCAGTGACATGGATTTATTGGACAACGTTGCAGAAAATATTCAAGGTCGGACTATCTGCGCCTTGGGTGATGCCGCAGCGATGCCGGTTCGCGCCATGATCAAACATTTCCGCCATGAATTTGAACACCACATTGAGCACAAGACCTGTATGGTCCCCGCTTACGTTTGACCGAGTCCCAAGATGATTGAAATTGAACTCGACGGCAAAAAGGTAGACATTGTTGAAGGCAGCATGATCATGCATGCCGCAGACAAAGCCGGTACCTATATCCCGCATTTCTGTTACCACAAAAAACTCAGCATCGCCGCTAACTGCCGCATGTGTCTGGTCGACGTGGAGAAAATGCCCAAACCCATGCCCGCGTGTGCAACGCCCGTCACACAGGGCATGATCGTTCGGACCAAGAGCGCTAAAGCCATCACGGCTCAAAAATCCGTCATGGAGTTCTTGCTCATTAATCATCCGCTGGATTGCCCCATTTGCGATCAAGGCGGAGAATGCCAGTTACAGGATCTCGCGGTAGGCTACGGCGGTTCAACTTCTCGCTACGAAGAAGAGAAGCGTGTCGTTGCGGTCAAGGATGTGGGTCCACTCGTTTCCATGCAGGAAATGAGTCGGTGCATTCACTGCACGCGTTGCATCCGATTCGGGCAAGAAATTGCTGGGGTGATGGAGTTAGGCATGTCGCACCGCGGTGAGCATGCAGAAATCGAAACCTTTTTAGGTCAAAGCATTGATTCCGAATTGTCGGGAAATATGATTGATATTTGCCCTGTGGGCGCCTTGACCAGTAAGCCATTCCGTTACAGTGCGCGTACTTGGGAGTTGTCTCGCCGGAAATCAGTGAGTCCGCACGATTCCACAGGTAGTAACCTGATTGTTCAGGTCAAGAACAATAAAGTGATGCGTGTCGTACCACTTGAAAATGAAGCGATCAACGAATGTTGGATTGCTGATCGTGACCGTTTCTCGTATGAAGCGCTCAATAGCGATGAACGCCTAACCAGTCCTATGATCAAGCAGGGTGGTGAGTGGTGTACTGTTGATTGGCAAACCGCTCTTGAATATGTCGCTAATGGCTTGAAACAAATTAAGTCAGATCACGGTGCTGAGGCAATTGGTACGTTGGCCAGTGCGCACAGTACTCTTGAAGAGCTGTTTCTTGCTGGTGAGCTCATGCGCGGTTTGGGAAGTCAAAATATTGATTACCGCCTTCGCAATGCCGAGTTTCCACTGTTTGAAGGGGCTCGTTATTTAGGGACTTCCATTGCAGCCCTGTCAGATCTGCAGTCTGTTTTGATCGTGGGTTCAAACCTTCGCAAGGAGCACCCGCTCTTTGCGCAACGAATTCGCCAGTCTGCACGCAAGGGCTGCGTCGTCAGCGTGATTAATGCAGGCACCAATGACTGGGCACTGCCGATTGCCCACACGATTTCCGTGGCTGCTGCTCAGTGGCTGGAAGCGCTGGCATCGGTTGCCGCTTCGGTCGCTGCAGCCAAAGGAGTTGATCAATTCGTTGCAGGCAAATCAAGCGCTTCATC
>Ga0138283_1013944_pt1 | contig 11062 bp, 22 predicted proteins | sample S_130109_E_mt_FD_106901 | JGI IMG/M metagenome (GOLD analysis project Ga0138283, IMG submission 106901) | Freshwater microbial communities from Lake Simoncouche, Canada - S_130109_E_mt (Metagenome Metatranscriptome) | ecosystem: Environmental > Aquatic > Freshwater > Lake | place: Canada: Quebec...
GATGCTGTAGAGTATTCGTAAGTCGTTGGAATGATAAATTATAATTGAGAATTTAGCTTTATTTATACAAGGAGGGATGGCCGAGTGGTCAAAGGCAGCAGACTGTAAATCTGCCCGCGCAAGCGTTCGTAGGTTCAAATCCCACTCCCTCCACCAAAAGTAAAGCTTAGATATTTGATGTGATTTTTTGCGTTTATGGTATCGTAGCCAAAATTTATAATTAAATCATCTTGTATATTTTTCTAATAAACTATATAGTGAATGAGATAGTTTTGATTTATGGTCAAATTAAGTAATTTTGAGCGGGTGTAGCTCAGTGGTAGAGTTCCAGCCTTCCAAGCTGGCTGTGTGGGTTCGATTCCCATCACCCGCTCCATTGGATTATTCCATAGGGTAAGTTATTAAATAAATATATCAAAATTGAATGATAATCATTGAGTTTTGATATCTAAATGTGAGGAGTAGTTTATTAAAAGGTAGTTAGTAAGATAGTGGTGGATATTTATTTTATCACATTACACAGCGCGAAGCGGGGAAACCAACTGAGAAATAATCATAGCGTTGATTGAATATTAGCGAATTTTATAGATATAGAAAAATATATAGTATATGATGATTCAGATCTTATGAATGTAAATCTGAAGAATAGAATTAATTAAATTAGGGTATAATTATATGTCAAAAGGCAAATTTGAAAGAAATAAACCACACGTCAATGTTGGTACAATAGGTCACGTAGATCATGGTAAGACAACTCTTACTGCGGCTATTACTTCTGTTCAAGCAAAACTTGGACTTGCTCAAGTGAAAGGTTACGATGCTATTGATGCGGCGCCCGAAGAAAGAGCTAGAGGGATAACGATATCTACTGCTCACGTTGAATATGAGACTCAAGCTAGGCATTATAGCCATGTTGATTGTCCAGGTCATGCGGATTATGTAAAAAACATGATAACAGGAGCTGCTCAAATGGATGGCGCTATATTAGTTGTTTCAGCTGCAGATGGTCCTATGCCACAAACTAGAGAGCATATATTATTAGCTCGTCAGGTAGGCGTTCCTTATATAGCTGTATTTCTGAATAAAGTAGATATGGTTGATGATCCTGAATTATTAGAATTAGTTGAAATGGAAATACGTGAATTACTTAGTAAATATGATTATCCAGGAGATGATATACCAGTAATTAAAGGTTCTGCAAAGTTAGCTTTAGAGGGAAAACCTGAAGGCGAAGTTGCTATAAAAGCTTTAATGGATGCAATTGATACTTATATACCAGAACCAAAAAGAGATTTAGATAAACCTTTCTTGTTGCCTATTGAAGATATATTCTCTATATCTGGTAGAGGTACAGTTGTTACTGGAAGAATAGAGGCTGGTATTGTTAATATACAAGATGAGCTAGAAATAGTTGGAATAAGATCTACTCAAAAAACTATCTGTACTGGAGTTGAGATGTTTAAAAAACTTTTAGATAGAGGGCAGGCGGGTGATAACGTAGGAGTTTTGCTTAGAGGTACGAAAAGAGAGGATGTAGAAAGAGGTCAAGTTTTAGCTAAACCTGGAAGCATAACTCCCCATACTGATTTTGAAGCTGAAGTTTATGTTTTGAGCAAAGAAGAAGGTGGTCGTCATACGCCATTCTTTAAGAATTATAGACCGCAATTTTATTTCAGAACAACCGATGTGACTGGCGACGTTCATTTGCCCGAGGGTAAAGAAATGGTTATGCCAGGAGACAATACTAAGCTTACAATAAATTTGATAGCGCCAATTGCTATGAGCGAGGGTTTAAGATTCGCGATTAGAGAGGGTGGTAGAACTGTAGGAGCTGGTGTTGTAACTAAAGTAATTAAATAATAATAAGAGTTAGTTTTGTTATGAGTCAAAGAATCAAAATAAGGTTAAAATCATTCGATCATAAACTTTTAGATCATGCTACTAGAGAAATAGTTGGTACTGTAAGGAGGACTGGAGCGGATATTAGCGGAGCTATACCGTTACCGAGAAAAATAAAGAAACTTATTGTTAATCGTTCTCCTCATATTGATAAAAAGTCTAGGGAGCAGTTTGAAATTAGAACTCAAAAAAGACTGATAATAATTAATTATCCAACGCAACAGACTGTAGAGGCTTTAATGAAAGTTGATCTTGCTGCTGGAGTTGAGGTACAAATAAAATTGGACGAGGTATTATGAGAACGGGTTTGATTGCAACGAAAATTGGAATGAGTTCTTTTTTTCAACAAGGTGGCGCTTGTATCCCAGTAACTTTATTACAGGTACAAGATTGTAATGTTGTTGATATTAAGACTAAAGAAAAAAACGGTTATGAAGCTGTTGTTATAGGTTCTGAAGAAAAGAAAGCTTCTAGATGTTCTAAACCTATGATAGGATTTTTTTCAAAGCTTGAGATAAGTCCTAAAAAAATATTGAAAGAATTTCGTGTTTCTTCTATTGATGGTTTAAATGTTGGCGAGCCGATTCTTGCAACGCATTTTGTTTCTGGAAGTTATGTAGATGTCAGAGGTATTACTATAGGAAAAGGTTTCGCTGGTGGAATGAAGAGGCATAACTTTGCTGGACTTGAAGCTTCTCATGGTGTTTCTGTTTCTCATAGATCTCATGGTTCGACTGGCGGTAGACAAGATCCTGGTAGGGTTTTTAAGAATAAAAAAATGGCTGGTCATATGGGTGTGGAAAGTTGCACTAAACAAAATCTTAAAATAGTATCTATTGACTCAGAAAATAATATCATTATAGTAATTGGTAGCGTTCCTGGTTCTAAAGGTTCTAGGGTTTTTGTTACTGATGCAATAAAAAAGATGGCGTAATAATTGGTATAGGTTTATGAAAACGAAGATTTATGAGTTTGAGTTAGGCGGCGAGATCGGAGAATATGATTTGAGTGAATCTATTTTTGGAAGAGATGTGCGTGTTGATATTATTAAAAGAGTAATTGATTGGCAGCTTTTGAAAAGAATGAGTGGAACTCATAAGGCTAAAACTGTATCTGATATTTCTGGAACTACTAAAAAGCCTCATAAACAAAAAGGTACTGGTTCAGCGAGGCAAGGTTCTCTTAGATCTGTGCAAATGAGGGGTGGTGCTGTGAGCCACGGTCCTGTGGTTAGATCTCATGCAGTCAAATTGCAAAAGAAAGTAAGGAAAATGGGTCTATGTTGCGCTCTAGCTGCTAAGTTTCAAGAGAATAGACTTATATTGATAGATAATTTGGATATTAGTTCGTCAAAAACAAAAAATTTAACGAGTATGTTTGAAAGATTTGCTGGAAAGAGTTATTTTGTTGTTGATGGAGATAAGTTGAATGAGAATTTTGTGAAGGCTTCTTCGAATTTACATTATATTTCAGCTGCTCCTTCTGTTGGGTTAAATGTGTATGATATAGTAAAGCATGAATATTTGGTGCTGACTAAATCTGCTTTAAATAATATTGAATCGAGGTTATCATATGCTTAATTTGAATCTATATGATGTTGTAAGAAAGCCTATAATTTCTGAAAAATCTACTGATCTTATGGCTTTATCTAAATATACTTTTGAAGTAGATGAGAGAGTAAATAAATCTATTGTAAAAAAAGCTATAGAAAAAATATTTAATGTGAAAGTCTTAAAAGTTAATATACATAATAAAGATGGTGATGTTGTTATTTTTAAAGGCAAGAAAGGTGTTAAAAAATCAAGAAAAAAAGCTGTGGTTACTCTTATGAAGGATTATACAATAGATTTTATTGGTGGGGTTAAATAATGTTAAAGAAATTTTCTCCTGTAACTGCTTCACAAAGGCAATTAATTCAGATAGATAGAGCGGCTCTTTATAAGGGTAGGCCGATGAAGATTTTTACTGTTGGCCAATCTAGTACTGGCGGTAGAAATAATTTCGGTAGAATTACTTGTAGACATAAAGGCGGGGGGCACAAAAAATTATATAGAATTATAGATTTTAGAAGATCCGAGACTTGTGAAGTCGAGGTCGAGAGAATAGAATATGATCCTAATAGATCTGCTTTCATTGCCTTAGTGAAGAATTTAGAAAGTAGCGCTTATTCTTATATAATAGCGCCAGAAGGAATTCAAAAAGGCGATAAATTGTTTAGTGGCGGTGAAGGAGTAGATATTAAAGTTGGTAATTGTTTACCGCTTAGATATATTCCAGTTGGAACAATTGTTCATAACGTTGAAATGAAAGTAGCAAAGGGTGCTCAGCTTGCTAGATCTGCTGGTACTTCCGTTCAAGTTGTTGGAAAAGATGAGATTTATGCTCAAATAAAGTTGCAATCCGGAGAAGTTCGAATAGTCTTATTAGATTGCAGAGCAACTATCGGAACTGTTTCTAACTTTGATCATAAGAATACTTCAATAGGTAAAGCTGGAAGATCTAGATGGAAAGGCGTTAGACCAACCGTGAGAGGCGTTGCGATGAATCCTGTTGATCATCCTCATGGTGGTGGTGAAGGTAAGACTTCTGGTGGTAGACATCCAGTTTCTCCTAAGGGTAAGCCTACGAAGGGTAAGAAAACTCGTAGAAATAAGAGTACAGATAAATTTATTATAAAAAAAAGTTAGAGTAGGTAATTAAATGGCGCGTTCTGTTTGGAAAGGTCCTTTTGTCGAGGATTATTTAATAAAAAAAGTTCAGCAAGCTGCTGAATCAAATAATCGCAATCCTATAAGAACTTGGTCTAGAAAATCGACTATCATACCTTTATTTGTTGGTTATAGTTTTGAAGTATATAATGGAAAAAAGTTTATACCAGTTGCTGTTTCAGAAGACATGGTTGGAAGGAAGTTGGGAGAATTTTCTCATACTAGGACGTTTCACGGTCATAGTGCCGATAAAAAGGTGAAAAGAGGTTAAAAAAATGTTAAAAAAAGAAGTGCGAGCTGTAGCTAAGAATTTACGAGTTAGTCCGAGAAAACTAACTTTGGTAGCGAACTCTATTAAAGGTATGGATGCTAATCAAGCCGTTAGAGATTTGACGTTTTGCAGAAAAGCCATAGCTTTGCAGGTTAAGAAATGTCTACAATCTGCTATTGCAAATGCTGAGAATAATTTTGGTTATGATATTGATAATCTTGTTATTTCAAAAAGCACTGTAGGAAAATGTCTTGTGTTGAAGAGGCATATAGCAAGAGCAAAAGGAAGGGCTGGAAAAATTAATAAGTTTTTTAGTAATTTATATATAACTTTAGAAGTAGTAGGTAATTAATATGGGACAGAAAGTTGATCCTAGGATATTCAGAACTGGCCCCACTTTAGGTAGAAACTGGGATTCTATTTTTTATGCGGAGAGTAGTTATAGAAATGTTTTAATTGAAGATTATAAAATCAGGAAATTAGTTAAAACTAAATGCGCAGCTGCTTTAATTTCTAGAATTATAATAGAGAGGCTGTCTAACAAAAAGATTGTAATAAATATTCAGGCTAGCAGACCAGGAATGATTATCGGGAAAAGTGGACAGGATATTGAATTTTTGAAAAAAGAAGTACTTAAGATTACAAAATTAAGTGAGATTTTTATTAATATTCATGAGATTAAGAAACCAGATTTAGATGCCAGGATAATTTCTCAGACAATTGCTAAGCAATTGGAGAAGAGGATTTCTTACAAAAAAGCTATGAAAAAATCCATTCAATCTTGTATGAAACAAGGTGCAAAAGGGATAAAAATTAATTGCTCTGGTCGTTTGGGTGGAATAGAGATTGCTAGAACGGAATGGTATAGAGAAGGCAGAGTTCCTCTTCATACATTGCGAGCAGGAATTGAATATGCAACATCTACAGCTCATACAACATATGGAGCTATAGGGATAAAAGTTTGGGTTTATACCGGAGATATTGATAACAAAAGAATAATAGCGAGTAGGTCATAATTATGTTGAGTCCTAAAAAACAAAAATATAGAAAAGCGCATAAAGGTCGCGTTCCTTCTAAATCTAAGGCTGGGAATGAATTGAGCTTTGGAGAATTTGGATTGAAAGCTTTAAGTATGGATAGAGTAACTGCTCGTCAAATAGAAGCTGCTAGAAGAGCTGCTGTTAGATGTATGAAAAGAGTAGGAAAATTATGGATAAAAATTTTTCCAGATATTCCAGTTTCAAAAAAACCAGCTGAGGTAAGGATGGGTAAAGGGAAAGGCTCTACTGAATTCTATGCTGTTAGAGTAGCTCCTGGTCGTATTATGTTTGAAATAGATGGAGTGCCTGAAAATATAGCTATTGAGGCTTTGAGACTTGCTCAAGCAAAATTACCGGTTAGAACTAAAATTGTACGATCTTATGAATAAAAAAATTAAAGAAAAGAAAAGTTTTTCTCTAAGCGAGGCGAACGAATTATTAGCAAAACTAGATGAGGCTAAAAAAGATTTATTTGGTTTGAGGTATAATAAAGCTACTAAAGAACTAAAAAATACAAGTCTTTTAAAAAAGAATAAAAAAAATATTGCGAGAATCAAAACTATGATATCGGATAAAATGATGGGTAAGATAAAATGACTAGGAGAATTTTACAAGGTCGTGTAGTAAGTGACAAGTCTGATAAGACTGTTGTTGTAATGGTTGAGAGAAAATTTAAACATCCTCTTTATCAAAAAATTGTAAAAAAATATAAGAAATATGCTGCTCATGATGAAAATAATCATTATAAAGAAAGTGATATTGTTCAAATAATTGAGAGTCGTCCTATTTCTAAGACGAAAAAATGGGTAGTGATTACCGATTAAGGAAAAAATATTCTTTACATAATAAGTAATTTTGTGTATTAATTTAATGCAAGTATTTTGGTATTTATATGATTCAAATGCAGACTATTCTCGGAGTTGCTGACAATTCTGGGGCGAAGAAAGTGATGTGTATTAAGGTTTTGGGCGGTAGTCATCATATGTCGGCTTCTTTAGGCGATGTTATAGTTGTTGCCATTAAGAGCGCTATACCTTCTGGTAAAGTAAAAAAGGGAGAAGTTCATAGAGCTTTGATAGTAAGATCGAAATATGGAGTAGTTAGAGGTGACGGATCAAAGATTAAATTCGATGAGAATGAAGTTATTCTACTTAATAAACAAGGTGAAATAGTTGGTACTAGGGTTTTTGGCGCTGTTCCAAGGGAGCTTAGAGAAAAATATTTGAAAGTTGTATCTTTAGCAGATGAGGTGTTATAATATGGTAGATCGTAAGATAAAATATAAAATTAGATCTGGCGATCAAGTTATCGTTATTTCTGGTAAAGATAAAGATAAAAAAGGTAGAGTGATAAAGATTTATCCCTCCGAAGGATTAGCTTTAGTTAATGGTGTAAATATTGTTTCCCGCCATACAAAGCCTACGCAAGATAGTGAAGGTGGTATATTGAAAAAAGAGAAACCAATAGCCATTTCTAATTTGGCGATATTAGATCCTAAATTTAATAAACCAACTAAAGTTGGCTTTAAGTTTTTAGAAGATGGAAAAAAAGTCAGATATTGTAAATTATCTGGAGAAATTATCAAATTAGAAGTTGAAAAATAATTATGAGATATAAAGAATTATATTTTAAGAAAATTGTACCTGAATTACTGAAAGAATTAGAATGTAAGAATATTCATCTCGTTCCTAAGATAAAGAAGATTGTGATTAATATGGGCGTTGGAGAAGCGGTTGCTGATTCGAAAGTAATTAACAATGCTGTTAATGATCTAACTTTAATTTCTGGACAAAAGCCTTTAACCACAAAAGCAAAAAAATCCGAGGCTCTTTTTAAATTAAGAGAGGGTATGAAAATTGGTTGCAAAGTTACTCTTAGAAAAGACAGAATGTATGATTTTTTAGAAAGATTTGTTATGATCGCTCTACCAAGAATCAAGGAGTTTAGGGGTTTGAATCCAAAAAGTTTTGATGGGAATGGAAATTTTACTATTGGTATTAAAGAGCAAATAGTTTTTCCAGAAATTGACTATGATAAGATTGATATGATTAGAGGTATGGATATCACTATAGTTACTTCTGCTAATAATGATAAGAAAGCCGAGGCTTTGCTTACCAAATTTAATTTACCATTTAGAATTTGAGGATAGTATGGCAAAAGTTAGTATGATCGCTAAAAATGAACGTATAATAAAAAACGTAGAAAGATTATCGAAAAAAAGAGCTGCACTTAAGGCACAAATAATGGATAAGACTATTTCTCTAGAAGAGAGGTTTAATATTCAATTGCAGTTAAACAAAGTTCCTTGGAATTCTTCTAAAAAAAGAATTAGAAATAGATGTCAGGTAACTGGTAGACCAAGGGGTTATAATAGGAAAACTGGTCTTTGTAGAAATAAGTTAAGAGAATTTGCAGCTGAAGGTTTAGTTGCTGGTTTAAGAAAATCTAGTTGGTAAAAATAAAAGGTTATTTATATGGTGATGACTGATCCAATAGCAGATATGTTGACTAGAATAAGGAATGCTCAAAAAGCTAAATTTTTAAAAGTTTCCGTTCCTTATTCAAATATTAAACATGAAATAGCTAGGGTACTCTGTGATGAAGGTTATATTAAATCTTATTCTGTGAAAGAACTTGATAATATAGCTAAAAAATATATTGAGATAGAATTAAAATATTTGGATAAAGGTATCCCAGTTATAGTAAAGATTGATAAGGTCTCCACTCCTGGTAAAAGAATTTATTCATCTATTGATAATTTGAAGGAATATTATAAAGGTTTAGGTATATATATATTGTCAACTTCAAAAGGTATTATGTCTGATAGGCAGGCTGCTAACCTTAGGATTGGCGGTGAAATAATTTGCAAGGTATTTTAAGGTATTTTTATGTCTAGGATTGGTTCAGTAGCTGTTAATATACCTACTGGTGTGGAAATTAAAATCGATGGGTTATTCGTTGAGGTTTCCGGTAAGAATGGTATTATAGCTAAGTCTTTTAAGGGCGATATTGAAATTAATATTGATGGTGACAAGTTATCTGTTAAGCCTCTTAATGACAGTTCTGAAGCACGTTCTATGTGGGGCACTGCTAGGAATATTGTAGCTAATATGGTAAAAGGTGTATCAGAAGGTTTTACAACGGAGCTTGAGATTATTGGTGTTGGTTATAGGGCTTCTATAAAGGATTCTTATATTAATTTAGCTTTAGGGAAAAGTCATAATACTAAGATCGAAGTACCAAAAAATATTGTAGTCACAATCCCTTCTGCTAATAAAATGACTTTAACAAGTTTTGATAAGGAGCTTTTGGGTCAATTTGTTGCGCAAATTATAAAACAAAGACCTCCTGAACCTTATAAAGGTAAGGGAATAAAGAAAGTAGGTCAGTATGTACAACGTAAAGAAAGTAAGAAAAAATAGTGGTAAGTTATGAGAACTGTACAGAGAAGATTTGAGATAAGGACTGCGAGAGTTAGGTCGAAAATATCCAGAGTTTCGGATAGATTAAGGCTTTGCGTAACTAAATCTAATAAGCATATTTATGCTCAAATAATTAATGATAAAGAATCTAAGACTTTAGTCTCTATCTCTACTATGGATAAAGAGATTCGTTCTGAAAAAAAATCTAGTTGCAATAAAGAAAAAGCCTTAATTATAGGTCAAAAAATTGCTGAATTAGCTAGCAATATTGGTGTGACGGAAGTTGTTTTCGATAGAGGTGGTGCTAGATATCAAGGCGTAGTAAAAGAAGTGGCTGAAGCCGCGAGAACGAAATTAAAATTTTAATGGTAAGTTGTTTATGGCTGATTATGAGAAAAATTCTGACAGTGAAATCCAGGAAACATTAGTTAATGTTAATAGGGTTACTAAAGTTACAAAAGGCGGTAGAAGATTTTCTTTCTCTGCTTGTGTTGTTGTTGGGAATAAAAAAGGGATGGTAGGTTATGGCCATGGTAAAGCAAAAGAGGTCACCGAAGCTCGTACTAAGGCTACTCAGTCTGCGAAAAAAAATATGATTAAAGTGCCTTTATATCAATCAAGAACAATTCATTATGATGTTATAGGTACAAAGGGTACGGCGAAGGTAATATTGAGAAAAGCAAGTCCTGGAAAGGGCGTTATAGCTGGTGGAGCTATACGATCTGTTTTTGAATTAGCTGGTGTACATGATATAGTTGCAAAATCTATAAAATCTGGAAGCGTTCATAATATGCTTGCTTCAGTTTTTAATGCATTTTCTAAATTAAATACACCGAGTCAAATTGCTAAAGCAAGGCAAAAACCACTTGATAGTCTTTCTACTAGATCTAGCGTAATAGCTAAGAAAAAAATAGGTGAATCAAATGTCTAAACAAACATTAACAGTAAAAAAAATTGCAAGCGCAATAGGTAGAAAGAAAGACCAAGATAAGACTCTTATCGGACTTGGTTTGAGAAAAATTGGACAAGAAAGAGTTCTTGAAGATACCCTATCTGTAAGAGGAATGATAAGAAAAGTCTCTCACTTAGTGAGAATTATATAATATTGAGGTAATTATATGCTAAGTCTAAATAATTTGCATAATGCATTAGGATCCAAACAAAGTTCTAAGCGCTTAGGAAGAGGTATTGGTAGTGGAAAAGGAAAAACTGCTGGCAAAGGTCATAAAGGGCAAAAAGCGAGAAAAGGTATATCTATCAGATGGTTTGAAGGTGGGCAAACTTCTTTGATCAAAAGATTGCCCAAAAGAGGTTTTAGTCCTATAAACAAGGAAAAAATAGCTATTATCAATTTTATTGATATCGCTAGAATGTTAGAAATTGGCGTAATTAAGTCCGATCAAGAAATCAATGTTATTTTATTAAGCGAACTCGGTTTTGTAAAAGGAGAGAAAGAAAAAGTTAAATTACTGAGTTTTGGTGAATTTAATGCTAAAAACATGAACTTTAGATTAGATTTTTATTCTAAATCTGCTAAAGAGAAGATTCTAGCTTTGGGTGGTAAGTGTTTATAATAAGACCCGTTTTTTAATAAGGAAAATTGAGTCTTAAGTAGGTACAAATGATTTTCTTTGTTAAAATCTTGAAGTAGTCCTACCGTCATAAATATGAAAACTTCAAATTTTCATATTTATTTGTTCGCAATTTTTCATAATTTTCGCA
>Ga0138283_1174440_pt1 | contig 10817 bp, 18 predicted proteins | sample S_130109_E_mt_FD_106901 | JGI IMG/M metagenome (GOLD analysis project Ga0138283, IMG submission 106901) | Freshwater microbial communities from Lake Simoncouche, Canada - S_130109_E_mt (Metagenome Metatranscriptome) | ecosystem: Environmental > Aquatic > Freshwater > Lake | place: Canada: Quebec...
CACTCTTCCAGCGCCTGCAATCTGGCGATTTAGCGCGCGGCGTTGAATTTTTCTTGGCGGTATTTTTACGCCGTGCGCATGGCGCTTGTCGGGCCGACCCGAGTATTTCTTATTTTATGCCAGAAAGTTCTTGCCGAGTTTTCGGTGGGCGGTAGGGTCTCCCTCTTTTCTCCAATTCTCTCTCTGTAATTCCGCTTCACTCGTATGCCAACAATCAACCAATTAGTGCGCAAAGGTCGCCGTAGGGTGCGCATCAAATCGAAGTCGCCCGCGCTAGACGGTAACCCTTTTCGCCGTGGCGTGTGCGTGCAGGTGATGACCCGCACTCCTAAGAAGCCGAACTCCGCTATCCGTAAAGTCGCCAAGGTGCGTCTGACGAATGGCAACGAAGTGATCTCTTACATCCCCGACGAGGGCCACAATCTTCAAGAGCACTCAATCGTGCTCGTGCGCGGCGGCCGCGTGAAGGATCTCCCCGGTGTGCGCTACCACATCGTGCGTGGGACTCTCGACGCGACCGGCGTCGAGAAACGTCGGCGTTCCCGTTCCAAATACGGTGTTAAACGTCCGAAGGCTGCCAAGTAAACTGCGTATTTTCTAACACTATTTCGTCATGTCACGCCGCCACAGAGCCGATAAACGTCAAGTCGTCCCAGATGCCCGCTACAAGAGCCCCCTCGTGGCGCATCTCGTCAACGTCATCATGAAGAGCGGCAAGAAGAATCTTGCCCAGCGCATCGTCTACGGCGCGTTTGAGAAGGTCTCCGAGAAACTCGAAAAAGGTGATCCGGTGGACTTGCTACTCGGTGCATTAGAAAACGCCCGTCCCCGCCTTGAGGTGAAGAGCCGTCGCGTCGGTGGTGCGACCTATCAAGTTCCCATCGAAATTTCATTTGAACGTCAGGAATCGCTCGCACTTCGCTGGATCGTCGCCGCTGCTCACGGTCGCAAGGGCGTGACGATGAAGGACGCGCTCGCAGCCGAGATCGTTGACGCCTACAACAACACTGGTGGCGTCGTGAAGAAAAAGGAAGACACTCATAAGATGGCCCAGGCCAATCGCGCCTTCGCCCATCTCCGCTGGTAAGGTCAGTCAATCAGCCCTCTTCTCATGTCTGTTTCAGCCGCACCTGCCATTCTTGTCGTCACCGACAAGGCCCATGTTTCCTCCGTTAATTCGAAGGATCGTCCTTTTCCATTGGAATGGACCCGCAACATCGGTATCGCCGCGCACATTGACGCCGGCAAGACCACCACGACCGAGCGCATTCTTTTTTACTCCGGTGCTGTCCACAAAATGGGCGATGTCCACGAGGGCAATACGGTCACCGATTGGATGGAGCAGGAGCGCGAACGTGGAATCACCATCACGGCTGCCGCCATCTCCTGTGCATGGAACGCCTCGTGGGGCCCATGGCAGGGAATCAAGCAGCGCATTAATATCATCGACACTCCCGGCCACGTGGACTTCACGGCCGAGGTCGAGCGCTCACTCCGCGTCTTGGATGGTGCGGTGGCGGTGTTCTGTGCGGTCGCCGGCGTTCAGCCGCAGTCCGAGACGGTCTGGCGGCAGGCCAACAAATACAAAGTTCCGCGCGTCGCTTTCATCAATAAGATGGATCGCACGGGAGCCGATTTTTTCCGTGCCGTCTCTGAGATGCGTGAGAAGCTGAAAGCGAACGCCCACCCGATCTTCTTGCCCATCGGCAAGGAAGAGAATTTCACGGGCCTCATCGATCTCGTCCAGAACGTCGCCTACTCATTCGATGAAAATCCGGATGATTTGCTCGGTTTGAATCCGGTCACGATGTCGATTCCTGACAACTTGGTCGGGCAGGCGAAGGAATACCGCGACAAGCTCATCGAGGCCGTCTGCGATTTCGACGATGTGATCGCCGACAAATATCTCAACGGCCACGAGATTTCCGTGCCTGAGCTGTTGCTTGGTGTCCGCAAGGCGACCATCTCCCTTCAGTTCACTGGCGTTATTCCCGGCTCAGCCTACAAGAAAAAGGGAGTTCAGCGGCTGCTTGATTGCGTTGTTAACTTCCTGCCGAGCCCGATCGACGTCCCGCCGATGCAAGGCTTGGATACCGACGGAAAAGCCGTCGAGGCCGTCGTCAACGACAAGGCTAAACTTGCCGGTCTCGCCTTTAAGCTTTGGAACGACCCGTTCGTGGGGCGTCTCGTGTTTTTCCGCGTCTACACCGGCACGCTTCCACGTGGAATGCCCCTGTATAATCCGCGTACCCGTCGTACCGAGCGTGTTTCTCGCCTCGTCCTGATGCGCGCGATTGAGCGCGAGGAAATCGATATGGCCTACTCAGGGGATATCTGTGCCGTCGTTGGCGTTAAAGATGTCATCACTGGCGATACGCTGTGTGACGAAGACTTCGACATCCGGCTAGAGCCGCCGTCCTTTCCTGAGCCCGTTATCTCGATGTCGATCGAGCCGAACTCCAAGGCCGACCAGGAAAAGATGGGCACTGCGCTCCAGCGCCTCGTCGCCGAGGATCCCACTCTCCGTGTCAAGACGGACCAAGACACTGGGCAAACGATTCTCGCCGGCATGGGTGAGCTGCATTTGGACATCATCCGCGACCGCATGAAGCGCGAGTTCAAGGTCGAGGCGACCGCTGGAAAGCCACAAATCGCTTACCGCGAAACCGTCAAGACTTCCTCGGACGGCGAAGGAAAATTCATCCGCCAGTCCGGTGGTAAGGGACAATATGGTCACGTCTGCATTAAGATGGAGCCGGCTGAAAAAGGTAAAGGCGTCGAGGTCATCAACGAGACCGTTGGTGGATCGATCCCCAAGGAATTCATCAAGCCTGCGACGGAAGGTATCCTCGAAGGTGCCAATAACGGCGTCGTGGCTGGGTTCCCAGTGGTCGATGTGATCATCCGGATCACCGATGGCTCCTTCCACGAGGTCGATTCGTCCGAGCTCGCCTTCAAAATGGCCGGAATCTTTGCGTTTAAGGATGCGATGAAGCAAGCCACTCCCATTCTCCTCGAGCCGATCATGGCCGTTGAAGTCACCACGCCTGAGGAATACCAAGGCGATCTGATGGGGGACATTAATCGTCGCCGCGGCCAGATCCAAGGCATGGAAAACAAGATGGGCGCCTGCATCATTACTGCGCACGTACCCCTCGAATTGCTATTCGGCTACGTCACCGACATTCGTTCGCTTTCCAAAGGCCGTGCCAGCGCAGGTATCACACCTTCGCATTTCGAGCAGGTTCCCAATTCGCTCTTGGCTAAGATCGTCGAGACCAACGCCAAGGGCCCAGCCCGCACTTAAACATCGTTCTTTTTTTGCTATGAAAGGCCAACGCATCCGCATCAAACTCCAGGGGTTCGACTATCGAGTCATCGACCAGTCCGCCCAGGATATCGTCGAGACCGCCAAGCGCTCCGGCGCACGAGTCTCCGGCCCCATCCCGTTGCCCACCCGCATCGAGAAACTCTCTGTCAACCGCTCCCCGCACGTGGACAAAAAATCCATGGAGCAGTTTGAGACGCGCACGCACAAGCGTCTGATCGACATCATTGAGCCGACCGCCCAAACCGTCGACGAACTCAAAAAGCTCAACCTACCGTCCGGCGTGGACATCACTATCAACGTCTGAGAACGCTCTCTTAACTTTCAACGTTAGCAGTTGCCTGTGTGCCATTCGTGGCACCGCCAGGTTTCATCTAATGTAGGTCGTTAAACGGAAATCTTTCCACCTACCACTTAGCCCATGATCTCATCGCTCCTCGGCAAAAAAATCGGGATGACGCAGGTCTACGACGCTCAAAACGTCTTAGTTCCCGTCTCCGTGGTCGAAGCCGGACCCTGTTCAGTCGTCCAGGTCAAGACCCTCGAAACTGATGGCTATCACGCCGTCCAAATTGGTTTCGCCACCAAGAAACCCAAGAATACCGCTTCGGGTGAACTTGGCCACGCTCACAAGGCTGGCCTCGAAGTCGCGCCTCGCGTCCTGAGTGAGGTCCGCCTCACGGCGGCTCCGACTCTCAAGGTGGGCGATATCGTAACCGTTGCGACCTTCACCGAAGGTCAACTCGTCGATGTCTCTGGTACCAGCAAGGGCAAAGGTTTCCAAGGCGTCGTCAAACGCTTTCGCGTCGCGGGAGGTCCCGCCACGCACGGCTCGATGTTCCATCGCCGTATTGGTTCGGTCGGTATGCGCCAGACGCCTGGCCGCGTATGGAAGAATCAAGCGATGCCCGGACATATGGGCACTGATTCCCGCACGGTTCAGAATCTGCGGGTCGTCAAGATCATCGCCGACAAGAATCTCATTCTCGTCAAGGGCGCTATCCCCGGAGCCAACGGCGATGATGTCGTCGTTCGCTCTGCCATTAAGGGACAGCGTGCGCTGCCCGTGATCGCCGCTCCTGTCGTCGCCGCCAAAGCCGGCGCGAAGCCAGCCGCCAAGCCTGCCGCCAAGAAATAATCCGGAAATCCAGACATGAAACTCACTGTTTATAGTTCCGACGGCACGACCAGCAGCGAAAAAGATTTCGCGAACATCCCCATGTTTGAAGGCGACAAAGGCCTCCAAGCTGTGAAGGAAGTCATCGTTGCTATCAATGCCAACAACCGTCAGGGTACCCATTCCACCAAGACTCGCGGCGAAGTTCGCGGCGGTGGCAAAAAGCCTTGGCGTCAAAAGGGCACCGGTCGCGCTCGCGCCGGTTCCATCCGTTCTCCTCTGTGGGGTGGTGGTGGCGTGGTCTTCGGACCCAAGCCCCGCGACTACTCGAAGAAGATCAATGGTAAGGTCAAAGACCTCGCTTTCAGTCGCGCTCTCTTTGATCGCGCGATCGCTGGTGAGATCGCGGTGATCGAAGCATTCGTGGCCGCTCCCGCGAAGACGAAGTCGGTTGACGTGATCCTTGGTCGCATCTGCTCAAAGGGTAAATTGCTGTTAGTCGACGCTCCGTTCGCGGTCGCGACCGCTCGCGCCGCGCGCAATATTGAACGCGTTTCCCTGCAGGATGCTTCGAAGCTCAACACGCTCGATCTCGCTCAATACAAGAAAATCATCGTCAGCACCAAGGCGCTCGAGACCATTCTCGCCCGCGTCAATGGAGGAAAGAACTAATGAACGCCGATAAAGTTCTCAAATTCGTCCGCCTTTCGGAAAAATCCAACAAGCTGAGCTCATTGCTCGGTCAATATACCTTCGAGGTCTTCAAGGATGCGAATAAGCATCAGATTGCCCAGGCGGTCGAGCAGACCTTCAAGGTGACTGTGCGTCGGGTTAACACCATGACGATCCGCGGTAAAAACAAGAAGAGCCGCGTGGGCCGCCCCAGCATTGGTTCTGACTATAAGAAGGCGATCGTCACCCTCAAGGCCGGCGATAAAATCGAGCTCGTCTAACCCGAACTCGTCTCATCCGGAGAATACCCACCATGCCAATTCACTCATTTCGCCCGCTTACGCCTTCCGGCCGCTTTACTTCTCTGAATATGGAGAAGGGTCTTTCGAAGGAGCGCCCGCAACGCGCCCTGACGGAGAACAAACACAAGACCGGTGGACGCAACGTTTACGGTCGCGTCACTTCCCGTCATCGTGGCGGCGGTCACAAGCAGCTCTATCGGATCATCGACTTCCGTCGTGACGTGCTCGACATGCCTGCCAAGGTGCAGGCCATCGAGTATGATCCGAACCGGTCCGCCAATATCGCTTTGGTTGCCTACACCAACGGGGAGAAACGCTACATCATCGCCCCCGAAGGCCTCGCCGTCGGTGCCACGATTTTTGCTTCAAACAAGGCGACGACGAACGATTTCAATGTCGGGAACAACTTCCCGCTGCATCTGATTCCGCCCTCGACCTTGCTGCATTGTGTCGAACTCCTCCCCGGACGCGGAGCGCAGATTGCACGTACCGCTGGTTCGAGTCTCGAGCTGATCGGCGTTGAAGGATTGAAGGCTCAACTCAAGATGCCTTCAGGTGAATTTCGTTACGTACATGCCAACTGCCGAGCCACGATCGGTGTTGTCGGTAACGGCGATCATAATAAGCAGTCGCTCGGCAAGGCCGGTCGCGCCCGCTGGCTCGGCAAGCGTCCCCATGTCCGCGGTATGGCGATGAACCCGGTCGACCACCCGAACGGTGGCGGTCAGGGCAAATCCAAGGGTGGCGGCGGGCGTCAACAACTCGTTTCGCCATGGGGCCAGCTCGCGAAGGGTTTCCCGACGCGTCGCCGCACCAAACTGTCGAACAATTCGATTATCGTTCACCATAACGGCCGCAAGCCGCGCAACCAGAAGTAACCCGCCCCTTTTCGCACCATGGCACGTTCCATCAAAAAAGGTTTCTTTGTCGACTACCACCTCCTCGAAAAAATCGAGAAGGCTGTCAAAGCCGGCGCCAAGAAGCCCATTCAAACCTGGTCCCGCCGCTCGACGATCACCCCCGACTTCATCGGCCACACGTTCAGCGTTCACAATGGCAAGATGTTTACTGCCGTATACATTACGGAAAACATGGTCGGCCACAAACTTGGCGAATTTGCACTCACCCGCAACTTTAAGTCGCACGGTGGCATGACTCGCAAGGAAATCTAAGCCTGACATCGATGTTCCGCCGTTCGCTCCAGCTCAGTCTCATCGCACTTGCAGCGCTCTCGCCGCTTTCGGCGCGTGCTGCCCTTGCGCAGGGATTGGCCGAGGTGGTCGCGGTTCATCCGACCCGGATCGCGGACTTTGTCGTCCTCGGCCATGGCTTTGATGCCAGTCTGCGCCAGGGCATGATCTGCCGCATCACCCGGGGTCGCTCCGAGATCGCCGAGGTTATCCTCGTCGAGCTGCGCTCAACCTGCGGTGCGGCCCTCATCGTCAACCTTTCGCCGGGACAATCGATCCAGGTGGGTGACGTCGCCTCCGTTAAAATCCTTAAATCCTAAAACCAATCATCACCAAAAGGGTAGGGCCGACCTCTGGTCTGTCACTATCGCCGAGATCAAAATCGGAATTCTCCACCCGTCACCGTTAACACCATGGAAGTTCAAGCCCTCACTCGCTACGCGCGCATGTCGCCGAAAAAGATGCGCGACATATCCCGCATTATACAGGGACGGAAAGCCGTCGAAGCCGTCGACTACCTCGCGCTCATCCCGCGTAAGTCGGCGAAGCTCATCGCCAAGACGCTCAAGAGCGCCATCGCGAATGCCGAGAATAACAACAACCTGTCGGCGGACAGCCTCACGATCAAGTTTGCTCTGATTGAGAACGGTCCCGTGCTCAAGCGCTTCAAGGCTGGTGCCCGCGGTACCGCGATGCCCCGTCGGAAGAAGATGTCACACATCCGCATTGTACTCACGGACGGCTCTTCGAACTAATCTTACACTACCATGGGCCAAAAAACCAATCCCACCGGCTTTCGTCTCGCCATTCGTCGCAACTGGCAGTCTCGCTGGTATGCCTCCAAGAAGGAATTCCCCAAGCTGCTCCTCGAGGATCAGATCATCCGCACCAAGCTGATGGAGAAACTCAAGCAGGCGTCCGTTCCCCGAATCTTTATCGAGCGCGCTTCTAACCGAGTCCGTGTCAAGATCTACACTGCCCGTCCTGGTATCGTCATCGGACGCAAGGGCCAAGAAATTGAGAAAATCAAAGAGGAACTCTCTAAGCTCACCGGTAAAGAAATCCTTTTGGACATTCAGGAAGTAAAGAAGCCCGAGATCGAGGCCGCGTTGGTCGCGGAGAACGTAGCGCTGCAACTTGAGCGCCGTATCGCATTCCGCCGCGCAATGAAGAAAGCCGTCGAAATGGCGATGGCACTCGGCGCCGAGGGTATTCGTATCCAATGTTCGGGCCGCCTTGGCGGTACGGACATCGCTCGCCGCGAATGGCAGCGCAAAGGCCGTGTGCCCTTGCACACCCTCCGCGAAAACATCGACTACGGCTTTGCCGAAGCGCTCACCGTTTACGGCAAGATCGGCGTCAAATGCTGGATCTGCAAAAAAGAAGCCGACAACAACTGATCCGGTTCACGGATAAAATCTTTTTAAGGAGAATTCTCCCATGGCTCTAGCTCCCGCCCGCACCAAATACCGCAAGTCGATGAAAGGCTCCCGCGCTGGCAATGCCAAGCGCGGCAACACACTCGCCTTCGGCGAGTTTGGCCTCCAATCGCTCACTCGCGGACCCATGACCGGTCAGCAAATCGAAGCTGCTCGTGTCACCATTTCCCGCCATCTGAAGCGCAAAGGAAAGCTTTGGATCCGCGTATTCCCGCACAAGCCGATTACCAAGAAGGCGGCCGAAACCCGCATGGGCCAAGGGAAAGGCGCCGTCGAATATTATGTTGCGGTGATCAAGCCCGGCGCGGTTCTCTTCGAGCTCGCTGGCGTCCCTACCACGGTGGCCAAAGAGGCCTTCCGGCTCGCCGATGCCAAGCTGCCCTTCCACTGCCGCTTTATCCAGCGCGACAGTAACGTGGCCTAACCTCTAACAACGCCCGTCATGACTTCCAAAGAAATCCGCGATCTCTCTTCCGACGAGATCACAGCTAAAGTTCGCTCCACCCGTGAGGAACTCCTCCAGCTCCGTCTCCGCAAGCAGACGGGCCAAGTCGAAAAGACCGACCAATTGCGCACACTCCGTAAGGCCATTGCCCGCCTCCTCACCATCCAAAACGAGAAGAAACGCCCAGCGACCGTCGCCTAAGCGTATTCGTTAAAACCAACTCACCGCCATGTCCACCGCCACTGAAGGCCAGCGCACCAATCGTCGCAAACAAATCGGTCTCGTCTCGAGCCGCTCGGGAGACAAGTCCGTCAAGGTGACCGTCGCCTACAAGACGCCGCACCCACTCTACCATAAGGTCATTAATCGCCAAACCGTGCTCCACGTTCACGACGAAAAGAACGAGACCAAGGTTGGCGATAAAGTTGAGGTCATGGAAACCCGTCCCCTCAGCCGCCTGAAACGTTGGCGCGTCGTCTCCGTATTGTTGAAAGCCGTCACCACTGACGCGGTCGCAATTTCTGAAAAGGATGTTGCCGAACTCGTTCCCACCAAAATCACGAAAGCCTGAGCGCTTCAATTTCAATTAAACTTTCCCTTCCGGGAGACCTGCCATGATCCAACTGCGCTCCATTCTCGAAGTCGCCGATAACACCGGTGCTCGCAAGGCCGCGATGATTAGTAAAAAAGGCCAGATTACCGCCACCGCCGGTGTGGGCGATATTATCACCGTGCACATCAAACAAAGTGCGACCGAGGCCACCGTGAAAAAGGGCGAGGTCGTCAAGGCGGTCGTGGTTCGTACCCGCGCACCGGTCCGCCGTGCAGACGGCAGCTACCTGCGTTTTGATAGTAATGCGATTGTTATCATCGACGCGGCGAATAATCCCAAGGGCACCCGCATCTTCGGCCCCGTCGCTCGCGAATTGCGCGCGAAAAACTTCATGAAGATCATTTCGCTCGCTCCGGAGGTTCTCTAACATGGCCACGAAATTTCACGTCAAACGCAACGACATGGTCGTTGTCATTGCAGGATCCAACAAGGGTAAGTCTGGTAAGCTCCTTGAAATTCTTGCTGCCAAATCCCGCGCCCGAGTCGAGGGTGTTGCGATGATCAAGCGGCACCTCAAGAAGTCGGAGAAGCATCCCCAGGGTACCATTTCCGAACTCGAGGGTTCCGTTCATATTTCCAATCTCATGCTCCAATCGGTCTTCGACGCGAGCAAGCGCAAGAAGACCACCGCTTAAGCTGCCACGAATGCACGCTTGCCATTCTGGCGGCGCGTATGAGTTACTTGGCGCTTTTCCACATCAATCACCATCCTCAATTGCCTCCGGGTCGGTAATCCGGTCGCCACAAAAATGAGCTACGTTCCCGTACTTAAAAAAATCTACACCGAGCAGGTCGCCCCTGAGCTGGTGAAACTCCATGGCTACAAAAACAAGCACCAGGTGCCCAAGTTGGTAAAGATCAACTTGAACACCGGTATTGATGCCGACGCCGACAAGAATCAAATCGCCGATATCGCCCGTGATATGGCCGCCCTCGCCGGTCAAAAACCCCTGCTCAATAAGACGAAACGAGCGATCGCCAATTTCAAGTTGAAGCCCAATCAAACCACCGGGTGCAGCGTCACGCTTCGCGGGCCAGCTATGTGGGAGTTCCTTTACCGTCTCCTTTCCGTTGCACTGCCCAGTATCCGCGATTTCCGCGGAGTCCCCTCGAAACTCGATGGCCAAGGCAATTACAGTCTAGGGGTTACGGACTTCTCTATTTTCCCGGAAATCACCTTGGAAAATGTTAAAAAATCTATGGGCCTAGATGTGACTATCGTCACAACTGCTCAGACTGATGACGAAGCCCGGGATCTCCTACGGCTCCTTGGTATGCCTTTCCGGCGTATCGAACCCCAACTTGTCCAACAAAAGCCCAACGCTGCCTAAGCTCATTTTTCGCCGACCATGCCCAAGACATCCGCCATTCAGCGTAACGAAAAACGCAAGCGTCTCAGCGTGAAGCACGCCGCCGAGCGCGCTGAGCTTAAAGCTATCCTCAAGAATCCCGCCACGGCCGACGAGGCGTTCTACGCGGCGCAGAAAAAGCTCCAGCAGCTTCCTCGTAACTCCTCACCGACGCGCATTCGTAACCGGTGCTCCATGAGCGGCCGTCCGCGTGCCTTCATCGGCAAGTTCGGAGTCTCCCGTATTCAATTCCGTGAACTCGCCCTCTCGGGTAAGATTCCTGGAGTGACTAAATCTTCTTGGTAATTTTCCCGGCCGCGGGGGTTTGTGCGCTTCGGCGCATCGGATATGACCCACGGCCA
>Ga0138283_1007279_pt1 | contig 9980 bp, 6 predicted proteins | sample S_130109_E_mt_FD_106901 | JGI IMG/M metagenome (GOLD analysis project Ga0138283, IMG submission 106901) | Freshwater microbial communities from Lake Simoncouche, Canada - S_130109_E_mt (Metagenome Metatranscriptome) | ecosystem: Environmental > Aquatic > Freshwater > Lake | place: Canada: Quebec...
AATCAAATGAATTTAAATGAATTATCTGATACTGAATTATTAGTACTCATAAAAACGGGTAGTAATAAAGCGTTTGAGGTAATTTATAGGAGGTATTGGAAGTTTATTTATGGTTTTGTGTACCAGAATTTAGGATCAAAAGAAGACTCAGAAGAAATACTTCATGATTTGATGCTTAGTTTATGGAATAATCGAGAAGATAGTAAAATCGAAAATCTGAAAGTGTACTTATTTATAGCAAGTAGAAATTTAATTAATAAATCACTTCGAAATCAAATCAATATTAGGAAGTTTAAAGAGTTTCAATTATTGAATCAAATTAATGAAACAAGCTCTACAGAAGAGGTGATGTTTTCTAAAGAGTTTGAGCAAAGGCTCAATGAACTAATACTGACAATGCCAGAAAAAACCGCCTTAATATTTAGATTGAGTAAAATCGATGAAATGCCGGTTAAAAAGATTGCTGCTCAACTTGAGTTATCTGAAAAAGCCGTTGAATATCACGTAACCAAATCCTTAAAATTTCTAAGAGAGAATTTTAAGGATTTTTATTCAGCTAATTAAAATGAATACAATGAAAAAAAAGGAATTAGACAATTTATTGCAAAAATTCGAAAATGGTGATTGCACTCCAGAAGAAATTATTTTTTTGGAAGGAGTTGTTAGTGATAGTATTAACAATAATTCTAAACTAACTTTTTTAAAAGATGAAAAAGAGATTCAATCGGAAGAAGTTAGAATGTGGAATAAGATTAATGACGCACTCTTTAACAAGTCTAAAATAAGAAATTTTAATAAGCGTAACCTATGGGTTCAATTAACCCTAGCTGCATGTTTGTTGCTAGTAATTAGTTTTTCCATTTATCTATATTTTCCAGAATTTTTCCGAAGAAATGTAATTTCAGATAATAGGGGTATGGAAACCCAAAATAATGCAAATACCAATCAGACATTGACGCTTCCGGATGGTAGCAAAGTTGTCTTGGAAAAGAATTCAAGTATTATCGTATCGGAAGATTTCGGAAAAGTCAACCGGACTGTATTATTAAAAGGTAAGGCATTTTTCAAAGTAGTTAGAAACGAGAAAAAACCATTTTTAGTTAGAATGGGAAATTTAGTCACTGAAGTTTTGGGGACTAGTTTTAAAGTGGGGTCAGATAATCAAAATAAATCCATTGAAGTAGCAGTGATTAGCGGAAAAGTTTCTGTTTATGCTACTTCAAATAATGGCATTTCGAAAAAATTGAATGGAGTTGTATTGACTCCTAATTTAAAGGCTGTTTATAACACTGAAAATCAAACAATTCAAGAAAGTATTGTTGAAACACCCCAATTATTACTCCCTAATCTTCAGAAGTCAGATTTTGTATTTGATGAAATTCAATTTGGTGATTTAAGAGATCGATTAAAATTATTTTATGGAGTTGAAATCATATTTGTCAATAGAGAAATTGAAAAATGTCTATTTACAGGTGATTTAGGAGGCTTAGATTTATACAAGCAGCTAGACGTTGCATGCACATCCATTAGTGCCAAATATGAGGTACGTGGCTCTACAATTTTTGTTAATGGAAAGTCTTGTAAATAAAATATGTAAATAAAGAAATGAATAGCTCTTAAAAGAAAATAAAAAAAGCCGAAGATGTTGTCGCATCCTCGGCCTAAAGTTTCTACCAATAAATGGTAAAACTAAGTTAATGATCGTAAAACCTTAACTATGTAAAAGTATGAACAAATCACACCTGTTTCCAAAATTGTTTTTGACAATTATGAAAATCACATTACAACAATTAATCATCTGTTTAGTTTTTTGCACTTTTTCTTATGCACACTCTGCTTATAGTCAATTTGATTTAAGTAAGACCGTTTCCTTACAAATGGAAAAAGCAGAAATAAAAAAAGTGCTATCAACGATTGAAAAACAAGTCAACGTTAGATTTGTATACAGTTCAAGTAATATTAATACGTCACAAGTGGTCACTATTAATGTGAATAAAAAAAGACTTGATCAAGTATTGAATGAGTTGCTATTACCACTTTCCGTGGAGTATTTAGTAAAAGAAAATCGAATTATTCTTCGAAGTAATCAGGAAGTGGGCTCAATTATACCAACCTTAAATCAACTTCAGTTGGTGGATAAGCCTATCACAGGAAAAGTAAAGGATGAAACAGGTCAAGGATTGCCTGGTGTTAATGTAAGTTTAAAAGGAACTGTAAAAGGTACACAGACAGATTCGAATGGTAATTTTAGCTTAACGGTTCCTGATAACAATGCTTCTCTTTTGATATCTTTTGTAGGCTATACAAGCCAAGAAGTTCCAGTTGGCGATAAAAGCCAATTAGATATTTCGCTTAAACCTGATGTCACAGCTTTGGCTGAAGTGGTGGTTGTGGGCTATGGAAGTACACAAAAAGTAAATTTAACAGGGGCTATATCAACCATCAAGTTTGATGAAAAACTAAATAATAGACCATTGACTAATGCATCACAAGCATTGGGAGGAACAGCCTCAGGAGTTTGGGTAAGTCAAAACTCTGGAAAGCCAGGGGGTGATGGATCGCAAATACGAGTACGAGGATGGGGTACTTTAAATAATTCAAATCCTTTAATTATTGTGGATGGAGTTGAAGGAACGTTTGACCAATTAAATCCTTCTGACATTGAATCAATATCTGTGTTGAAAGATGCGGCTAGTGCAGCAATTTTCGGATCGAAAGCGGCGAATGGAGTTGTTTTAATCACCACTAAAATGGGGAAAAACAATGAGAAAATGGAAGTAAATGTGAATTCGTATGTAGGAGTACAGACCCTTGGTATGAGGTATAAAACGATAAGCAATAGTGCTGATAACATGGAACTAAGTAATAGAGCACTGGTAAATGATGGAGCTAGTCCACTGTATTCACCTGATTTAATCAATGCATTTAGAACTAGTACTGATAATTTTAAATACCCGAATACGAATTGGTTTTCAGAGCTTTTTAAGCCTGCGAGGATTCAAGAACACAATGTGTCTATCCGCGGGGGATCTGCTCAAACTACCACATTTTTATCATTTAATTACTTGAATCAAGAAGGAATGGTGGTAAATACGAACTCGCAGCGTTTTAGTTTAAGGGCTAATTTAGATTCGAAAATCAATAATTGGTTGAAAATTAGCGGTCGAGTTAGTTACATCAATCGTCTTTCAAAGGAACCTTATGCCGATGTAACTTATGGATCCTTAGGGCGTGTGTTTGAAATGTTGAGCGGAGCTTCGCCATTTATTGCACCTTACGCAAGAGATGGACGCTTTGGATCGGTTCAAGCGACTGATAAGAATGGTGCATTATTATATGACAACAGAAACCCTTTAATGGATGCTGCAAATGGGCAAACATCATCACAAGAGAATTTGTTATCTATCAATGCAACGGCAGAAGTAAATTTTACAAAGCATTTATCAGTAAAAACAACATTTGCAGCTAATGGTACATGGAATTTAGTGGATCGCTACAATTCGAGTGTTTTTGGATACACGGATTCTGGAATTGAAACGATTACCAAAAATTTCAATAGGGAGGGTTTAGAAATAAATAGAGGAAATATTTCTGGTTTCAATACAAACCTCTTTAGCACATTAAATTACAGCAATACGTTCAACAAGGTTCATGATGTTTCTGCCATTGCTGGTACTCAAATTGAATCTAATAAAATTCAAACTTTATATGCAAGAAGAAGCAGTCCACCAAAAGAAGGTTTAACTCAGGTAGATGCTGGTACATCTGGTATTCAAGGTTCTGGTAATATGAATGCTTTGCGCATACTATCTTATTTCGGTCGGTTGAATTATGCATTTAATCAGAAATATTTGTTTGAAGCTAATTTTAGAGCAGATGCTTCTTCCAGATTTAAAGAGGGGAACAGATGGGGTTATTTCCCAGGATTTTCAGCGGGATGGCGTGTTTCAGATGAAGAATTTTTGAAAAACTCTGAAGTAATATCAAATTTAAAATTAAGAGCTTCCTGGGGTAGATTGGGAAATCAAAATATATCAGATTATTGGCCCTACCTAACTATTATTAACCAAAATAATGCTTTGAGTTATAATTATGGGGGTAAGTTAGCTCCAGGTGCGGCTATAACCAATTTAATTGATGAGAACATTTCTTGGGAAAAGACTTCCACAACGGATATTGGAATTGAGATGTCTTTTTTAAAGAATAAAATTTCTATTGAAGCTGATTACTTTACAAAGAAGACGGAAGATATCTTAGTCCAACTTCCTATCCCCTTAGTTTTAGGTGGATTGAACTCTCCATTTGAAAATAAAGGAGAAATGACTAACAATGGTATTGAATTGATTTTGAATTACAACAATCAGGTATTAGATCGTAATAAACTAGGTTTTAATATGGGTTTAAACGTTACCTATATTGATAATATGGTTACTAAGTTTGGTACATCTAGGTCGCCAGATCAGCTTTATTTGATTCGAGAAGGGTATTCATATAGAGAATTGTATGGTTACAAAGTCGTAGGAATTTACCAAACTAATCAAGAAGCAACTGAGCACATGTTTGCTAATGGATTCAAGCCCGGAGCAGGAAACTTGAAATTTGAAGATTTAAATAATGATGGGAAATTGGGATTTGAAGATAAACAGTCCATAGGTAATACGATTCCTAAAGTTACGTTTGGTATATCTCCTTCTTTTAAATTTAAAGGATTCGATTTGAATATTTTGATGCAGGGTATTTTAGGAGTAAACATGTTTAATCAAAACAATTTCACTAACCTGACCTATGAAAATAGGGTAGTTAGTGAGCGCTGGCTAAATTCATGGACACCTACCAATACAAATACTAATATCCCAATGGCAAGATTTGATAATTCTTGGAATAATTCACAATCTTCATTTTGGGTAAATAAAGTAGACTTTGTCAAGCTGAAAAATATTCAATTAGGGTATAGCGTGCCTGAAAGAATTTCCAATAAATATGGATTGAAAAAGGCTTACATATATATAAATGCTCAAAATATGTATACGCTGGTTAGTAATGAATTTGATGGGTATGATCCTGAGAAGAATACGTTTGATTCCAGTGTAAATCAATACCCAGTTCCAAGGATCGTTACTTTAGGCGTTAATTTAAACTTTTAAGATCATGAAAAAAATATATATATACTTATGTTTGTTTTTAGTAAGCTTGTGTTTTAGTTGTTCTGATCAATACTTAGAAATTTTTCCAGAAGACAAAATTACAACAGCTAATTTCCCTCAAAATGAGGCGGATGTTAAGCTTGCACTAAATGGTGCTTATTCGTTATTAAGAGAATCTTCTATATATAATGAAGGGTTATTTGGCTTTGGCGTTTTGGATGGAGCCACTCCAAATGCCTTTAATTGGGGTAATTTAATAATTACTAAAATGGGTAATGGGCAGTTGGCGTCCACTGATGCAGAAATTATTACTTTTCGTTGGACCAGATGTTACGCGATTATTTTTAGGGCTAATTATTTATTGAAAGCTCTAGATCAAGTTAAATTAACTGATGCGGCCAAGAATATGTATAAGGGGGAAGCTCATTTTTTAAGAGGTTTAGCTTATTCATTATTGGCTGATGCTTATGGTGGTGTACCACTTGCGAATAGTGCTTTAACTACAGATGAAGCACGCGTGATTACAAGAGCATCTAAAGAAGCAACTTGGGATCAAGTGATTTCAGATTATGATGTTGCTATTCAAAACTTAGGTGTTAAGGCGCCAGAGATAGGAAGAGCTGATAAAGGGGCGGTATTGGGTTTGAAAATGAGAGCGTATTTGTATCAAAATAAGTACGATAAAGTGCTAGAGGTGTCCCAGCAAATTGAGGCATTGAATAAGTATACTTTGTATCCTAGTTATGAAGGTTTATTCAAACAAGAAAACGAGAATAATTCTGAAGTAATTTTTGATATTCAATATATTTCAGGCGAAAATTCACAAGGTTCCTTCATTGATCAATATTGCGGAACGGGAACTGGAAGCTTTACACGTGGATCTAGGTATGTGCCCACTGATAATCTAGTGGATGCGTATGAAACCATAGATGGTAGTCCAGTTATCGCAGCTGATAAGTTTAAAAATAGGGATCCTCGTTTAGAATTCACCATTGTTATTCCAGGTTCATATATTTTGGGTTTCCGCTTTCCTAACTACATTTACGCTGGTGGAGCATTCAACCATCCTGGGAACAGATTAAAGCATCTGAGTACCCGTAAGTATCGAGAAAACCAAATGGCCAACTTGCCTACTTCAGGTCAGTCGTCTATCAATAACATTGTATTACGTTATGCGGATGTATTATTGGCAAAAGCTGAGGCTATGATTGAATTGAATAAGAATATAGATGATGCAGTCGATATAATTAATCGAATTAGAACTGAAAGAAAGGACGTAAAAATCACAAAGATTCCAAAGGGATTATCGCAGGTGGAAGCTCGGGATCGTCTTAGAAAAGAAAGACGTATTGAATTTGCTTTAGAAGGTTTATATTGGTCTGATATAAGACGATGGAATATCGGGAAAGATATTTATCCGATAGTAATTAAGGATCATTTAGGGGGGGTCATTGAAACTAAATTTCCTACTGGTTATTTAGATTATTATAATTTATTGCCCATTCCGGTAAGTGAGTTATCTCTTAATCCCAAGTTAGTTCAAAATCCTAAATGGTAAAGGACTATCTACGTTTAAATTGTAAATGATATAAATCGGGAAGTGTCAATCCGGCCTTCTCGATTTATATTCAATTTTCTAAAGTATATTTAATTGCTTTTTTGAATAATTTAATCTATTCCTTAAAATTTAATTCAAATGAAAAAGAGCATTTTGGCTATTTTTTTATGGTGTTTTAGTAGTTGTTTTTTATTGGCACAAAATAGGAAACCTAACGTACTCATTATCCTTACAGATGATTTAGGCTATCATGATGTTTCCTATTATGACAATAAAGACCTTATTACACCTAATATTGATAATTTGAGAATGGATGGAATGAGGTTCGATTATTTTTATTCGAATTCGCCAGTATGTGCACCTACAAGAGCTTCATTAATGTCAGGAAGATACCCTGATTTTGTGGGTGTTCCTGGCTTAATTAGGTATAACAAAGAAAATAATTGGGGTTATCTTAATCCGAGTACCATTTTATTACCTAAAGTCTTAAAAAAAGCTGGATATCACACTGCTCATATAGGTAAATGGAATTTAGGCTTAGAATCGCCCAATCTTCCCAATGAAAAAGGGTTTGATTTTTTCCATGGCTGGCTTGAGGATATGATGGAAGATTATTGGACGCACCTTCGCCACGGCATTAATTTCATGCGATTAAATGATAAGAAAATTGAGCCAGTAGGACATGCTACCGATTTGTTTACTCAATGGTCAGTGGATTATATTCAGCAACAAGCTCAAAGCAAGCAACCATTTTTTCTTTATTTAGCTTATAATGCACCTCATTTTCCTGTTCAGCCTCCAAAAGAATGGTTGGATAAAGTATTAATAAAAAACCCAGGAATTAATGAAAAGAGAGCTAAGCTAGTGGCATTAATTGAGCACTTAGATGATGGGATAGGTAAGGTGGTTGATGCATTAAAGAAATCAGGTCAATATGAAAACACGATTATCGTATTTACCTCAGATAATGGAGGCCATTTGCCAGATTTGGCAAATAATGGTCCAGTTAGAGATGGGAAACAAAGTATGTATGAGGGAGGATTGAGAGTTCCAACTGTAATTAGTTGGCCAAATAAGATTACAAAAGGCTCAAATTCTTCTCTTGTTAATTTGTCTATGGATATTTATCCAACTATTCTTGAATTAGTAGGTACAACTTTTTCTAACAAAATAGAAGGAAGAAGTTTTGCTAATACGCTTTTGAATAAGGGGAATGAACAAGCAGAGCGTCCCATTTATTTTACAAGAAGAGAGGGTGGAATTCAATATGGAGGGAAAGCGTATCACGCTATTCGCTTGGGAGATTGGAAGTTATTACAAAACTCTCCTTTCTTGCCTTATGAATTATATAACTTAAAAAATGATCCACTCGAGAAGAATAATTTGGTTGAATCAAATCCTGAAATGACAAAAAAATTAAACAATTTATTAATGACGTTCATCCAAGAAGGAGGAAGAGTTCCATGGCAAAAACCATTAAAATAATCTATTATGAAACTGAAATTATTTATTGCCGCATTATGTATTTTGACTAGTTTTCAGTCGACAGCACAAACTTCAAAAAAACGGAAACCCAACTTTATCGTCATATATACAGATGATTTAGGCTATGGGGACTTAGGGACGTTTGGCAATCCGGTCATAAAAACACCTAATTTAGACCGAATGGCCTATGAAGGTCAAAAATGGACTAATTTCTATGTGGCGGCTAATGTTTGCACTCCGTCAAGAGCCGCTTTAATGACTGGCAAATTACCAGTAAGGATAGGAATGGAAAGTTATAAACGTAGGGTTCTATTCCCTGATTCAAAAGGTGGATTACCTGAATCTGAGTTAACCATTGCTGAAATATTGAAGGCGAATAATTATCAAACGGCATTGGTAGGAAAATGGCATTTAGGCCATTTAAAGCAGTTTGCACCTAATAATAATGGATTTGATTATTATTTTGGTATACCTTATTCTAATGACATGGATCGAAAAGCGGGTAAGACTCGTGAAGATATGTTTACGCCAGATTTCCAGGATTTTAATGTTCCTCTCATGAGAAATTCAGAAATAATAGAAAGACCAGCAAATCAAAATAAGATTACGCAGAGGTATACCGAAGAATCTATTGACTTTATAAAAAGAAATAAAGAGAAACCGTTTTTCCTTTATTTGGCGCATTCAATGCCACATGTGCCACTATTTGCAGGTAAAGATTTCAAAGGGAAAAGTATTAGAGGTTTATTTGGTGATGTGATTGAAGAACTTGATTGGAGCGTGGGGAAAGTATTGGAGACGCTAAAAGAGTTGCATTTGGATGAAAATACGTATGTGATTTTTACATCTGATAATGGTCCTTGGAAGTTATTTAACGAACAAGGAGGATCCTCCGGATTATTGTTTGGCGCAAAGGGTACTAGTTATGAGGGTGGCATGCGTGTTCCATTTATCGTTTGGGCTCCTACGAATATAAAACCTAGGGTTGAGATGAAGATGGGTAGCACATTAGATATATTGCCAACTCTTTGTAGTATAGCAAACATCGATATTCCTTCTCAAGTTAAAACAGATGGATATGATTTAAGTCCATTATTGGTGCAAAACAAAGATGTAAATCCTAGAAATGAGATGTTTTTTTACCACGCTACTGATTTATTTGCCGCTCGATTAGGTGATTATAAATTATATTATTTGAAAAATAATCCCATTGGCTATCCAGAGAAAATTGAAAAATTAGAAAAACCAACACTTTTCAATCTATCTGTGGATCCTTCAGAGCAATATGATATTTATGGTAAAAATGAAAAAATTGTCAATGAAATAAATGAATTAGTTCGGAGGCATAAAGCAGGCGTGATTCCTGTGAAAAGTAATCTTGAAGATTTATGAAAAAAAAGCTCTTTAAAATTGTTTTCAATTTTTTGATCATTGGAGCCTTTACATGCGATGGATATGGCCAACAAGTTTGCCCAGATACTTCCAAAATAACAAGCTGTAAAGTAGGAATACCAAATAGAAAAACCGCTATTTTTCAAAAAATACCTGTTTTAAATAAGTCAAAAGTTGAAAATGAAAAGCAGACTTTAATTGATTTGTCATCCAAAAAGAGAACAACTTTAAAATATTAGAGTTTTAAAGTGTTTAAAAGAGAGAGACTTATGTTTCTCTTTTTTTTGTCTAGACTTTATGTTTTGATTTTTGAGACTTCGTTTAAATTTAAACGAAGTTACATTTCACCCCAAAACCCCTCTCGTGCTACCTGTTTTGCTACCACTCCCGTAAAATAAAAG
>Ga0138283_1242856_pt1 | contig 9960 bp, 5 predicted proteins | sample S_130109_E_mt_FD_106901 | JGI IMG/M metagenome (GOLD analysis project Ga0138283, IMG submission 106901) | Freshwater microbial communities from Lake Simoncouche, Canada - S_130109_E_mt (Metagenome Metatranscriptome) | ecosystem: Environmental > Aquatic > Freshwater > Lake | place: Canada: Quebec...
ATTTTCTTAAGTACGTTGGATTTACTACTGCCGCAGCATCTCTTGCAGCATGTGAAGGTCCAGTAAATAAGTCAATTCCTTATGTTTTACAACCAGAACAAATCATCCCTGGTGTTGCAGACTATTATGCAACTTCATTCTTTGATGGTTTTGATTTTGCTAATTTATTAGTAAAAACTCGTGAAGGTCGTCCGATTAAAATTGAAAATAATACAATATCTGGAGCCAAGTTTGCAGCTAATGCAAGAGTTCATGCATCCGTATTATCTTTGTATGATAGCATGCGTTTGAAAAGAACGAAATTGGCTCAAAAGGAGGCAAATTGGCAAGAGGCTGATTTAAAAATTAAAGCAAGTTTAGCAGATGCAAAAGTAAAAGGTGGACAAGTTGTTTTATTAACCAATACCTTAGCAAGTCCATCAACTGAAAAACTAATTGCTGAATTTATTGCCAAAAATCCAACAGCAAAGCATGTCATTTATGATGCTGTTTCTGAGTCGGCTGCTTTAGATGCATTCGAAACAGTTTATGGGGAAAGAGCTTTAGTTGATTATGATTTCTCAAAAGCAAATACTATAGTTTCAATCGGTGCTGATTTCTTAGGCGATTGGCAAGGTGGAGGATTTGATAGCGGTTACGCTCAAGGTAGAATTCCTCAAGTTGGAAAAATGTCCAAACATTTTCAGTTTGAAGCAAATATGACTTTGTCTGGAGCTGCTGCTGATAAAAGAGTACCTATGACAGTTGCTAATCAAAAATTAGCACTAGTAAAAATATATAGTATTGTAACTGGTTCTTCAGTTGCTATTGGAAAATTAGCCAACGAGGAGGTTGTTGTAAAAGCTGCTCAACAGTTAAAAGCTTCTGGATCTAAAGGACTTTTAATTTCAGGAATTCAAGATAAAAATGCACAATTACTAGTTTTAGCAATCAATCAAGCTTTAGGTAGTGAGGCTTTTTCAACAGTTGGAACTCGTCAAATCAGAAAAGGGTCAAACGAAAAAGTGGCTCAATTAGTAGCTGATATGAATGCAGGAAGTGTTCATACTCTAATTATGAGTGGCGTGAATCCAGTTTATACTTTAGCTGATTCAGCTAAATTTTTAAGTGGATTAAAGAAAGTTAAATTATCTGTAGCATTTTCTCTAAAAGAAGATGAAACGGCTTCTATTACTTCTATCGCAATTCCAGCACCTCATTATTTAGAATCTTGGAATGATTTGATGTTGACCAAAGGGACTTATTCTTTAACTCAACCAACTATTCGTCCATTATTTAGTTCAAAACAATTTCAAGAAGGGTTATTATCATGGAATGGTAATTCAGTTTCTTATTATGATTATATAAAAGCAAATGCTGCTAGTTTTACTAACGGTGCTACTTGGAACAAAACTGTACACGATGGTATCGCTGTTGGAGTTGCATCTGCTACAACCAGTGTCGCTGCTGATTTTTCAGCTGCGGCTAATGCTTTAGCTTCTTCAAAACCTGCAAACGGATTTGAATTAGTGTTGTATACTAAAACTGGTTTAGGTGACGGTCAGCAGGCAAACAATCCTTGGTTACAAGAGTTTCCAGATCCAATCACAAGAGTTTCTTGGGATAATTATGTTACTATTTCTAAAGCAGATGCCGAAAGACTTCAACTAGAAAATAAAATAGTTGCTAATGGAGGTCTTAACGGTAGTAATGCAACGCTTACTGTAAATGGAGTTAAAATGCTAGTTCCTGTTATTGTTCAACCAGGACAAGCAGTTGGGACTTTAGGTTTAGCTCTGGGTTATGGTAAAAAAGCGTCCCTAAAAGAAGAAATGCAAGTAGGCGTTAATGCTTATTCATTCTATAGTAATTTTAATGATGTACAATCTGCTACCATTGCAAAGGCAGATGGTGAACATGAGTTCGCTTGTGTTCAATCACAAAAAACCTTAATGGGTAGAGGTGATATTATTAAAGAAACTACATTAACTGTTTTCTCTGCAAAATATAATGAGCCTGAAGTATGGAATTCAGTAGCTAAAGTTTCATTGGATCATAAAGAAGTAGAAGCAACCAAAGTTGATTTATGGGAATCTTTTGATCGTTCTGTAGGACATCATTTTAATCTTTCAATTGATTTAAATGCTTGTACGGGTTGTGGTGCTTGTGTTATAGCTTGTCATGCAGAAAATAATGTTCCAGTAGTTGGAAAATCTGAAATTAGAAGAAGTCGTGATATGCACTGGTTGCGTATCGATAGGTATTATTCTTCTGAAGATACTTTTGCTGGGGATAATAATAAAAAAGAAGAATTTAGCGGATTATTTGGTAAAGAAGGTTCGTTAGGGGGCTTCGGAGATATGGAAAAACCTGCTGATAATCCACAAGTGGTTTTCCAACCTGTAATGTGTCAACATTGTAACCATGCACCTTGTGAAACAGTATGTCCTGTCGCAGCAACTTCTCATGGTCGTCAAGGTCAAAACCAAATGGCTTATAACCGTTGTGTTGGTACTCGTTATTGTGCCAATAACTGTCCTTACAAAGTGCGACGTTTCAACTGGTTCTTGTATAACAATAACGATGAATTTGATTTCCATATGAATGACGATTTAGGGCGCATGGTTATCAATCCAGATGTTAATGTTCGTTCTCGTGGAGTAATGGAAAAATGTTCAATGTGTATTCAAAAAACACAATTAACTATTTTGACAGCTAAACGCGAAGGAAGAGAAGTTGCTGTTGATGAATTCCAAACTGCATGTTCCGCTGCTTGTTCATCAGGAGCTATGGTTTTTGGAGACATTAACAACAAGGCTGATAAAATCACTAAATTAGTTGAAGATAAAAGAGCTTATCACTTGTTAGAAAGTGTGGGTACAAAACCAAATGTGGTTTATCAAGTTAAAGTAAGAAATATATAATAATTACAAACAATATAAAGGATTATGTCGTCTCATTACGAAGCACCCATTAGAAAACCCTTAGTTATAGGTGATAAATCATATCACGATGTAACTGTAGATGTAGCTGCTCCAGTAGAAGGAAGAGCTAATAAACAGTGGTGGACTGTATTTTCTATCGCATTAGCCGCTTTCCTTTGGGGAATAGGTTGTATTACATATACCATTTCTACAGGCATTGGAACTTGGGGACTAAATAAAACAGTAGGTTGGGCTTGGGATATTACTAACTTCGTTTGGTGGGTAGGTATCGGGCATGCTGGAACTCTTATTTCTGCGGTATTATTATTGTTCCGTCAAAGATGGAGAATGGCTATTAACCGTTCTGCAGAAGCTATGACTATTTTCTCAGTAATTCAAGCGGGTTTATTTCCTATTATTCACATGGGTCGTCCATGGTTAGCGTATTGGGTTTTACCTATTCCAAATCAATTTGGTTCTCTATGGGTTAACTTTAATTCACCACTACTTTGGGACGTATTTGCAATCTCTACTTATCTTTCAGTTTCATTAGTTTTCTGGTGGACTGGTTTGTTGCCTGATTTCGCGATGCTTAGAGATAGAGCTGTAACACCTTTTACAAAAAAAATATATTCTATTTTAAGTTTTGGTTGGAGTGGAAGAGCTAAAGATTGGCAACGTTTTGAAGAAGTTTCTTTAGTTCTTGCTGGTTTAGCAACACCACTTGTGCTTTCTGTTCACACTATTGTATCCTTTGACTTTGCTACTTCAGTAATACCTGGATGGCATACTACCATTTTCCCGCCCTACTTTGTTGCAGGAGCGGTATTCTCGGGATTTGCGATGGTAAATACTTTACTTATTATCATGAGAAAAGTATCAAACCTTGAAGCATATATAACTATACAACACATTGAATTAATGAATATTGTGATCATGATTACGGGTTCTATAGTTGGTGTTGCCTATATCACGGAGTTATTTGTAGCTTGGTATTCAGGGGTAGAATACGAACAATATGCCTTCTTGAATAGAGCAACGGGTCCATATTGGTGGGCATATTGGTCGATGATGACTTGTAACGTTTTCTCTCCACAGTTCATGTGGTTTAAGAAATTAAGAACAAGTATTATGTTCTCTTTCATTATATCTATTGTAGTTAATATAGGTATGTGGTTTGAGCGCTTTGTAATCATCGTAACTTCACTACATAGAGATTACTTGCCATCATCTTGGACAATGTTTTCTCCAACTTTCGTTGATATCGGTATCTTTATTGGCACTATTGGTTTCTTCTTTGTATTATTCCTTCTTTATGCTAGAACTTTCCCAGTGATTGCTCAAGCAGAGGTAAAAACAATCTTGAAATCATCAGGAGAAAATTATAAGAGACAAAGAGAATTAGAAGGGCATAATCATTCAGATAAACATTAATAATTGCTATGAGTAGTAATAAAGTTATACACGCTATATATAATGATGATGACATATTAATGGATGCAGTTCATAAAACAAGAGCTGCACATCATCACATTGAAGAAGTATTCACCCCTTTTCCAGTTCACGGATTGGATAAAGCTATGGGAATTGCACCAACACGATTAGCCATTTGTGCTTTCATTTATGGATGTATTGGGTTGTCAGTAGCTACGACAATGATGAATTATATCATGATACAAGATTGGCCACAAGATATTGGTGGAAAACCAAGTTTTGCTTATTATCAAAATATGCCAGCTTTCGTTCCAGTAATGTTTGAAATGACTGTGTTTTTTGCAGCACACTTAATGGTTATTACTTTTTACATGAGAAGTAGATTATGGCCGTTTAAACAAGCTGAAAACCCAGATGTAAGAACTACTGATGATCACTTTTTAATGGAAGTTGCTGTTCATGATAATGAAACTGAATTGGTGAAATTTTTTCAAGGAACGGGTGCGGTAGAAGTTAAAGTAATTGATAAGCATTAATATTAGATATGAAAAGTTTATTTAAAATAGCAATAGTAGCAGGTATCATGGTTTCCCTTTCATCTTGTAAAGATAATTTGAAACCAAACTATCAATACATGCCAAACATGTATGAATCTGTGGCTTATGAAACCTATTCAGAATCTGATGCTTTCAATTCGCCTACAGGATTAAAAGGAAAAGAAGGTCAACTTCCTCCTATTGGATCTATTAAAAGAGGATTTGTTCCTTATGAAATACCAAATACAACTGAAGGATATAATTTTTCAAAATCAGTAATAATTTCTCCTTTAGATTCAACTGAAGTAGATATGACAAAAGCAGCTGAATTATACGGTATTTATTGTGCAATTTGTCACGGTACTGAGGGTAACGGGAAAGGAAAATTAGTTACACAAGAAAAAATATTAGGGGTACCAAGCTACGCAGATAGACAAATTTCAATTGGTAGTATTTACCATGTTCAAACTTATGGTTTAAACTCAATGGGATCTTATGCCAATCTATTGAATCAAAAAGAGCGTTGGCAAGTTGCAGCATACGTTATGGAGCTAAAAAGTAAATTATAATTCTAGAACAAACAGTTAGTTAAAGCTATGTATACATTTTCAAGTAAATTAAAAACATTCTCTTATATCCTGATGCTAGTTGGTGTACTTGGTATAGGTTATGGTTTTTTCGCTGCACCAAAAACTATTCAAGAGGTTGAGGCAATTCTTAAAGAAGAGGAATCTCATCACGAAGGTGGACATGAAGCAGCTGCAGAGCATCATGATGCTAAAGCAGAATCTCATCACGCTACTACAAATCATGAAGAAGTTGCTACAAACACAATTGACTCAACAGCTGTTCATGCTGAAGCGGTTTCCTCTGTAAAAGATACAATTACTGAAACGACTTCAATAAATCATGAAGAACACACAAGTACTAACACTGGTGTTAATTACGATGAAGCCAATGAACATCTTGAACATAAAGAACATGTGGAACATGTTTTTCATCAATTGCAAAATAAACCTTGGGCTGCTTTATATGTGGCTTGTATATTTTTTATGTTGATAGCCATGGGAGCATTAGCATTCTATGCAATTCAACAAGTAGCTCAAGCGGGTTGGTCTCCAGTATTGTTTAGAGTAATGCAAGGCATTACCTCTTATCTATTGCCTGGTTCAATAATTTTCTTTTTACTATTATTAGTATCAGGTTTCCATTTTAATCATTTATTCATTTGGATGGATGAAAAAATAAGAGCTACCGATGAAATTATAAAAGGTAAATCAGGATATTTGAATTTTCCTTTCTGGATAATTAGGGCATTGTTGTTTTTAACTGTTTGGAATTTATACAGGTATTATTCAAGAAAAAATTGTTTAGCACAAGACGAGTCAAATGACAATAGTTTCTACAAAAAGAATTTCAAATTGTCAGCAGCATTCTTAGTATTTTTTATTGTTTCTGAATCTATAATGGCTTGGGATTGGATTATGTCAGTTGACCCGCATTGGTTTAGTACATTATTTGGGTGGTATGTTTTTGCTAGTTTCTTTGTGAGTGGTATAACTACTATTCAAATGGTTACTATATATTTAAAATCTAAAGGATATTTAGAGAATGTAAATTCAAGTCACATTCACGATTTATCTAAATTTATGTTCGGTATTAGTGTGTTCTGGACTTATTTATGGTTCTCGCAATTTATGTTGATATGGTATGCTAACATACCTGAGGAAGTAACCTATTTTGTTACTAGAATCAATGATTATGGTATTACTTTTTGGGGCGCAGTTGTAATGAACTTTATTTTTCCAATATTACTTTTAATCAATACCGATTTCAAACGTATTTATTGGATTATAGTAATGGCTGGTATTGTAATTTTAATTGGACATTATGTTGATTTCTTCAATATGATTATGCCAGCAACAGTTGGAGACAGATGGTTTATTGGAATACCTGAAATTTCATCATTGGCTTTCTTTTTAGGATTATTCATTTTTGTAGTATTCAGCGTTTTAACTAAAGCTCCATTGGTTCCGAAACGAAATCCTTTCATTGAAGAAAGTAAACATTTTCATTATTAATATTTTAAAGTAAATTACAAATGACAACTCTTTTGGTACTTATAGTTGTAGTTTTATTGGCAGTTGCCGTGTGGCAGTTAACAAAAATTTTCGACTTAACTCAAGTTGGTGTTAATGTTGATGACAGCCCAGTTGCAACTGATAACGATAATAAAGTTAATGGATACTTGATGTTTGGATTCTTAGGATTTATATATCTAACCACAATATACTGTCTTCTATATTACAGTAAATTCCCTTTAATAGGTGACTCAGCGTCAGAACATGGAGTAGAAGTTGATAATCTTATGATGATTAGTATGATTTTAATACTTGTTGTACAAACTATTACACAAGCATTATTACATTATTTTGCTTTCAAATATAGAGGTAAGCAAGGACAGAAAGCGCTTTATTTTGCAGATAATAATAGACTAGAATTTATTTGGAGTGTTATTCCTGCCATAGTTTTAGCAGGGCTTATATTATATGGTTTGTACGCATGGACAAATATTATGTTTGTTAACCAAGAAGATGAAAAAGATGCTATTGTTATTGAACTTTATGCACAACAATTCAAATGGGAAGCTAGATATTCTGGTGCAGATGATGTACTAGGAAAAGCAAATGTTCGTTATATTGAAGGTGTAAATAATCTAGGTGTTGATTTATCTGATCCAAATGCTCAAGATGATTTTAACTCAACCGAACTTCACATTCCAAAAGGAAAGAGAATTATTTTTAAAATGCGCTCTCAAGATGTTTTGCATTCAGCTTATATGCCGCATTTTAGAGCTCAAATGAATTGTGTTCCTGGAATGGTTACTCAATTTTCATTTATCCCATCTGTAACTACTGCTGAGATGAGAGAAAAACCAGCTATGCTTCAAAAAGTGTCAGATATAAATGAAATAAGAGCTAAAAAAAGTACTGAGCTAGTTGCCAATGGTGAAGCAGCACTTGATCCTTACACTTTCGATTTTTTATTATTGTGTAATAAAATATGTGGTGCTTCTCATTATAACATGCAAATGAAAATAGTAGTTGACACACCAGAAGAGTATAAAATTTGGTTAAAAGAAAATGCACCAAAAACAATAGTACAAGCTGTTAAAGCTGCTGCTGCAGAGGCAAAAGCTTCTGAAGCAGGGACTAATAAATCAAAAGATACAACTTTAGCTAAAATTAAAGATACTTCGGTAGTTGCGCAAGTTGAAATGAAATAATAATAAATTTAAAAAGTTTACTTATGTCAGCAGAAGCTCACAATCACGAACACGAACACCACCATAAAGACACGTTCATTACTAAATATATTTTTAGTATAGATCACAAAATGATTGCAAAACAGTATTTAATTACTGGTATCGTTATGGGTGTAATTGGTGTTGGTATGTCATTACTTTTTAGAATGCAACTAGCATGGCCAGAACAGTCATTCAAAATATTTAGTTTTTTCTTAGGCGAAAAAATGGCTCCAGGAGGAGTTATGTCAAATGAAACTTATCTTTCCTTGATTACAATTCATGGAACTATCATGGTTTTCTTTGTATTAACAGCAGCTTTGAGTGGTACTTTCAGTAACCTTCTAATTCCACTACAATGTGGTGCTAGAGATATGGCTTCGGGATTATTAAATATGATTTCTTATTGGCTATTTTTCTTGTCAAGTGTTGTTATGGTTTCTTCTTTATTTGTGGAATCAGGACCTGCAAATGCCGGTTGGACGATTTATCCACCGTTAAGTGCATTACCTCAAGCAATATCGGGCTCAGGAACAGGAATGACTTTATGGTTAGTTTCTATGGCAATATTCATAGCTGCCTCTTTGTTAGGTTCGTTGAATTATATAGTAACGGTTATCAACTTAAGAACAAAAGGAATGTCAATGACTAGATTACCATTGACTATCTGGGCTTTCTTCATCACTGCAATTATAGGTGTAATATCATTTCCAGTATTACTTTCTGCAGCCTTGATGTTAATTATGGATAGAAGCTTTGGAACTTCTTTCTTCTTATCAGATATCTATATTGCTGGTGAAGTTCTACATTATCAAGGCGGTTCTCCAGTATTGTTTGAGCATTTATTCTGGTTCCTGGGTCATCCAGAAGTTTACATTATCTTATTACCGGCATTGGGAATCACTTCAGAAGTTATAGCGACTAACTCTCGTAAACCAATCTTTGGTTATAGAGCTATGATTATGTCAATTATTGCTATTGCATTCTTGTCAACTATCGTTTGGGGGCACCACATGTTTATTTCAGGAATGAATCCATTCCTTGGTTCAGTATTTACATTTACAACCTTATTAATTGCAATTCCATCAGCAGTAAAAGCATTTAACTATATCACAACGCTATGGAAAGGAAACTTGCAGTTAAATCCTGCGATGCTTTTCTCTATTGGATTAGTTTCAACTTTCATAACGGGTGGTTTAACTGGTATTATTTTAGGTGACAGTACTTTGGATATTAATGTTCACGATACTTACTTTGTGGTAGCACACTTTCACTTAGTAATGGGTATTTCTGCTCTTTACGGAATGTTTGCAGGAATTTATCATTGGTTCCCAAAAATGTTTGGAAGAATGATGAATAAAAATTTAGGATATATTCACTTTTGGGTTACTGCCGTATGTGCTTATGGAGTATTCTTCCCAATGCACTTTATAGGAATGGCAGGATTACCAAGAAGATATTATACAAATACCAACTTCCCATTGTTTGATGATTTGCAAAATGTTAATGTTATTATTACCGTTTTTGCTTTGGTTGGAGGAGCTTTCCAATTAGTTTTCTTATGGAACTTTTTTGTTAGTATTTTTTACGGAAAAAGAACAGTTCAAAATCCTTGGAAATCAAATACTTTAGAATGGACTGCACCTGTAGAGCATATTCATGGAAACTGGCCAGGAGAAATTCCAGAGGTTTACAGATGGCCTTATGATTATAGTAAACCAGGTCATGACGATGATTTTGTTCCTCAAAATGTACCCATGAAAAAAGGTGAAGAACAATTACA
>Ga0138283_1002004_pt1 | contig 9891 bp, 17 predicted proteins | sample S_130109_E_mt_FD_106901 | JGI IMG/M metagenome (GOLD analysis project Ga0138283, IMG submission 106901) | Freshwater microbial communities from Lake Simoncouche, Canada - S_130109_E_mt (Metagenome Metatranscriptome) | ecosystem: Environmental > Aquatic > Freshwater > Lake | place: Canada: Quebec...
GCCAAGAAAAGACCTCGAGTTGGAGCCTCTTGCATTGAAAGAGGAGGTTGAATTCATACTTAATGAGTCTGCACGCTATTTACGGCGAGCACCCATGAGAAGTGACGTCAAGAGTGTTTGGGTGGGCTTGAGGCCATTGGTTAAGGCGCCGGCAGACGATGGCGAAAACACCCAAAAACTGAGTCGTGAACATACAGTCATAGTGAGTCGCACTGGCATGGTCACCGTCACCGGAGGCAAGTGGACTACTTATAGGTCCATGGCTGAAGATGTGTTGGACATGTGTGCAGAAAACTCACTGATTGAAAATCGCAACAAAGGAGTGACCAAACATTTGGCGCTTCTGGGCGCAAATAAGACGGGAATTACTTTGCGTTCTTTAAGCTTGCCGCCTGGCTTGCACTCCTATGGCGATGAACAGTCGCTTGTTACTAGTTTGAACGGGGCCAATGCTGTGATTTGTGAGGGCCTGACAGTCGCCATGGTTCGATTTGCGGCACGTTACGAATATGCCATCACCGTAGAAGATGTTTTGGCAAGAAGATCACGTTTGTTGTTTTTGGATGCACGTCTCGCAAGCGATGTAGCGGCCAAAGTAGGGCAAATTTTGGTAGAGGAAAACAACATCGACCCAAAAATAAGTCAATTTCTCGAATTGGCGGAACGATATTTACATTTGCCTGTTTAAATTTCTGGCGCCAAGAATAAAACTAGTGCATAATTGTGGGCTTCGCTCGAAAGAGTATGAAGTGTCTGCCCAAAAGACGCAGTGTGAGTGGTTCATGCTGTGGACGACGGGCCCAAGACTGACTAGACAAGTTGTCGGAAGTTGCGCAAGCAGTGACTGAGGCCTCTAGTGCAAGTTGGGAATAATTGAAATGATCCAAGCTGAATCTCGATTAGAAGTTGCCGACAATACCGGCGCAAAGTCTGTCCTGTGCATTAAAGTGCTCGGCGGTTCGAAGCGTCGCTATGCAAGTGTCGGTGATGTCATCAAAGTTAGTATTAAAGAAGCTGCTCCGCGCGGTCGCGTCAAAAAAGGCGAGATCTATAGTGCGGTAGTGGTTCGTACGGCCAAAGGTATTCGTCGTAGTGACGGTTCTTTGGTTAAATTCGACGGCAATGCAGCGGTATTGCTGAATGCCAAATTAGAGCCTATTGGCACCCGTATCTTTGGACCCGTCACGCGTGAATTACGCACTGAGAAGTTCATGAAGATCGTGTCCTTGGCTCCTGAAGTTTTGTAAGGACGCGCCATGAACAAGATTCGCAAAGGCGACGACATTATTGTGCTCACAGGGCGCGATAAGGGTAAGCGGGGCAAGATTGCTCTGCGTAAAGACGACTCTTATGTGCTCGTCGAAGGTATCAACGTAGTCAAAAAGCACACTAAGCCAAATCCTCTCAAGGGTACGGTTGGTGGCATCGTTGAAAAGTCAATGCCAATTCATCAGTCCAACGTAGCCATTTTCAATGCTGCTACCGGTAAGGCTGATCGGGTTGGTATCAAGATTGCAGCTGACGGCAAACGCTTCCGCGTTTACAAGTCCAGCGGCGAAGAAATCAAGGTGGCATAAGCATGGCTCGTTTGCAACAACACTATCGCGAAAAATTAGCACCAGAGCTGATGGCCAAGTTTGGCTACAAGTCTCCAATGCAAGTTCCTCGCCTCACAAAAATCACGCTCAACATGGGTGTGAGTGAAGCGGTAGCTGACAAGAAGGTTATGGATCACGCGGTAAGCGACCTGACCAAAATTGCAGGTCAAAAACCTGTGGTTACTATGTCTAAGAAAGCTATTGCTGGTTTTAAGATCCGTGAAAACCAGGCCATTGGCTGCATGGTGACTCTGCGCGGTGTGCAGATGTTTGAATTCTTGGATCGTTTCGTCACCGTGGCTTTGCCACGTGTTCGCGACTTCCGGGGTATCTCCGGTCGTGCTTTTGACGGCCGTGGAAATTACAACATCGGCGTAAAAGAGCAGATCATTTTCCCTGAAATTGAATACGACAAGGTTGATGCCTTGCGCGGCCTCAATATCAGTATCACCACAACGGCCAAGACCGATGAAGAGTGCAAAGCACTGCTCACTGGCTTCCGTTTCCCCTTCAAGAACTGAGGTGACCTGTGGCTAAGATGGCTTTAATTCAGCGCGAAATCAAGCGCGACAAACTGGTTGCCAAGTACGCGAAAAAACACGCGGAATACAAGGCGATTGCAAGCGATGTGAAGCGCACAGAAGACGAACGCGCAGCTGCACGTTTGGCTCTGCAAAAGTTGCCTCGCAATGCTAATCCGACGCGTCAACGTAACCGTTGCGCTATTACCGGACGCCCCCGTGGTACGTTCCAGCACTTCGGTCTGGCGCGTGCAAAGATTCGTGAAATGGCTTTTGCTGGGGAAATCCCTGGCATGACCAAAGCCAGCTGGTAAGCGGTAGGAGACCTATATATGAGCATGAGTGATCCCATCGCCGACTTGTTGACACGCATTCGCAATGCGCAAATGGTGGCTAAAGCTACTGTGAGCGTTCCATCTTCCAAAGTGAAAGTGGCAATTGCACAAGTGTTAAAAGATGAAGGCTACATTGACAGTTTGAAGGTTACCGTTGAAGACGGCAAGCCTACTCTGGAAATTGCACTGAAATACTACGCTGGCCGCCCAGTGATTGAGCGCATTGAGCGCGTCAGTCGCCCTGGTCTGCGTGTTTACCGTGGCAGCGATGCCATTCCGCAAGTTCAAAACGGCCTGGGTGTGGCAATTGTCACTACCCCTCAAGGCGTGATGACTGATCGCAAAGCGCGCGCTACCGGTGTCGGTGGCGAAGTGCTCTGCTACGTCGCCTAAAGCGTGACATTGAGGAGAAACTGAAAATGTCCCGTATTGGAAAAATGCCCGTGGCCGTGCCGGCTGGCGTCGATGTGTTGCTGAATGCAGCACAGATCAGCGTTAAAGGTACTGGCGGTGAGTTGCACCTGGCTCAAAACTCGTTGGTAAAAGTAACGAATGACGCTGGCACGCTGAGTTTTCAGCCTGCTAACGAATCTCGCGAAGCCAACGCAATGAGCGGAACAATTCGCCAGTTGGTTAACAACATGGTTGTTGGCGTGACCAAAGGATTCGAGAAAAAATTGAATCTGATTGGTGTGGGTTACAAAGCCCAGGCGCAAGGTGCAAAACTTAATTTGACAGTGGGTTACTCACACCCCGTCAATAAAGACATGCCAGCTGGCATCACTGTTGCAACACCAACACCCACTGAGATCGTGATCAAAGGTGCTGACCGTCAACGTGTTGGTCAAGTCGCTGCCGAGATTCGTGCAATTCGTCCACCAGAGCCTTACAAAGGCAAAGGTATCCGTTATTCGGACGAAAAAATCACGATCAAAGAAACCAAGAAGAAATAAGGAGCTGCAACATGTTGACCAAAAAAGAACAGCGTCTTCGCAGGGCTCGTCAAACCCGAATTCGTATCGCATCGCAAGGTGTGGCACGTTTGACGGTAAATCGTACCAACTTGCACATTTATGCCAGCGTAATTTCTGGCGATGGCGGCAAGATCCTTGCAAGCGCATCTACGGCGGAAGTCGAAGTGCGCACTGCTTTGGGCGGCTCGGGCAAAGGCGGCAATGTCGCTGCAGCTCAGGCTATCGGCAAGCGCTTGGCTGAAAAAGCCATAGCGGTTGGTGTTGGAAAAGTTGCGTTTGATCGCTCGGGTTTTGCGTACCATGGCCGCGTTAAAGCGTTGGCTGATGCGGCACGTGAAGCAGGCTTGCAGTTCTAAGCAGATCGGAAATAAAGATGGCTAAATTTCAAGCAAAAATGCAGGGTAAGGCTGAAGGGCCTGAAGACGGACTGCGTGAAAAAATGATCGCGATTAATCGCGTTACCAAAGTTGTCAAGGGTGGTCGTATCCTTGGTTTCGCCGCGTTGACCGTGGTTGGTGATGGAGAAGGTCGCGTTGGTATGGGTAAGGGCAAGTCTAAAGAAGTGCCTGCAGCCGTACAAAAGGCTATGGAAGAAGCGCGCCGCAACATGACTAAAGTCTCGTTGAAAAATGGTTCGATTCACCACAAGGTGATGGGTTCACATGGCGCTGCGGCAGTCATGATGGCACCAGCACCAAAGGGAACCGGCATTATTGCTGGTGGACCGATGCGCGCTGTATTTGAAGTGATTGGTATTACGGATATCGTGGCTAAAAGCCATGGTTCTTCCAATCCCTACAACATGGTTCGCGCCACTCTTGATGCTCTTTCGCATGCTACGACGCCTTCGCAAGTTGCGGCCAAGCGCGGTAAGACTGTTGAAGAAATCTTCGTTTAAGCGAGCATTTGAAAATGACAACACAACAAACAGTGAAAGTGCAACTCATTCGCAGCCCTATCGGTTGCCAAGAGTCGCACCGCGCCACAGTTCGTGGACTAGGTCTCCGCAAAATTCGCAGTATCAGCGAATTGGTGGATACACCTGAAGTTCGCGGAATGATTAACAAGATCAGTTATCTGGTCAAAGTGCTCTAAGAGGTTAATGATGGAACTCAATGGCATTAAGCCGGCAGATGGTGCTAAGCACTACAAGCGCCGTGTTGGTCGTGGTATCGGATCAGGAATTGGTAAGACTGCAGGTCGCGGCCACAAGGGACAAAAATCTCGTGCTGGTGGCTACCATAAAGTCGGCTTTGAAGGCGGTCAAATGCCTATGCAACGCCGCTTGCCAAAACGTGGTTTCAAATCACATCTGCTGAAATTTAACGCAGAAGTAACCTTGACTGCATTAGAGCGTCTTGGCGCTACTGATGTTGATTTGTTGGTTTTGAAGCAAGCAGGTTTGGTCGGTGAGCTGGCCAAAGTTGTAAAAGTCATCAAAACTGGCGAAATCACAATTGCCGTGAAATTTAACGGTATTGGTGCAACTGCTGCTGCTAAAGCAGCTGTAGAAGCAGTTGGCGGAACTTTTGCCTAATTGGCTTTCGAAAGTAAACACAAGTGGCAACTAACGCGTCTCAATTAGCAAAAACTGGAAAATTCGGTGACCTTCGTCGTCGTCTTGTGTTCTTGCTCCTCGCGCTAGTTGTCTACCGTGTGGGTGCACATATCCCTGTCCCTGGTATTGACTCTGCTCAATTAGCGCAGTTCTTTAAAGGCCAACAAGGCGGTATTCTGGGCATGTTCAACATGTTCTCAGGTGGTGCACTTTCCAGATTTACAATTTTTGCACTGGGAATCATGCCGTACATTTCGGCATCGATCATCATGCAACTCCTGTCTTACGTGCTTCCCTCGTTTGAGCAGTTGAAAAAAGAAGGTGAAGCTGGCAAGCGTAAGATTACTCAGTACACGCGTTACGGTACTTTGGGTCTCGCTTTGTTCCAATCAATGGGCATTGCTATTGCTCTGGAAAGCTCTGCAGGATTGGTCATTTCCCCTGGATTTGGTTTTAGAGTTACTGCGATTGTTACCCTGACTGCAGGCACTATGTTCCTTATGTGGTTGGGTGAGCAAATTACTGAGCGCGGATTGGGTAACGGCATTTCAATATTGATTTTTGGCGGTATTGCTGCCGGTTTGCCAAATGCAATTGGTGGTCTATTGGAGTTGGTCCGAACTGGCGCGATGAGCATTATCGTTGCATTGCTAATAGTGATACTAGTTGCCCTCGTTACCTATTTTGTGGTTTTTGTAGAGCGTGGCCAGCGGAAAATCTTGGTTAACTATGCTAGACGTCAGGTGGGCAACAAGGTATATGGAGGTCAATCATCGCACTTACCCTTGAAGCTAAACATGGCGGGCGTTATTCCTCCTATCTTTGCCTCTTCGATCATTTTGCTTCCTGCTACTGTTGTCGGTTGGTTTAGCGCAGGTGAGTCCATGCGTTGGTTGAAAGACATTGCCGGGTCACTTGCACCAGGACAACCAATTTATGTGATGTTCTATGCAGCTGCAATCGTGTTCTTCTGCTTCTTTTACACAGCACTGGTGTTCAATAGCAAAGAAACTGCTGATAATTTAAAGAAAAGTGGCGCTTTTATCCCTGGAATACGTCCAGGCGATCAAACAGCCAAATACATTGATAAAATCTTGCTTCGCTTGACTTTCGCTGGTGCTATTTATATAACGCTCGTTTGTCTGTTACCAGAATTCCTCATCTTGAAGTACAACGTTCCGTTCTACTTCGGTGGTACCTCTCTTTTGATTATTGTGGTTGTGACCATGGACTTCATGGCTCAGGTTCAAAACTACATGATGTCGCAGCAATATGAGTCGCTGTTGAAGAAGGCTAACTTTAAGTCTTCAAAAGGCGATTAATAGATATGTCAAAAGACGATGTAATTCAAATGCAGGGTGAGATTGTAGAAAATCTTCCCAATGCAACTTTCCGTGTGAAGTTAGAAAATGGTCACATTGTGCTAGGTCATATTTCGGGAAAAATGAGGATGCATTACATCCGCATTTTGCCAGGAGATAAGGTAACTGTTGAATTAACGCCTTACGACTTAAGTCGGGCGCGGATTGTATTCAGAGCAAAGTAATAAATAGTTTCTTGTTTGGTGCCTTGTGCATTAAATGATTTGTGAATAGTTTTAGGAGAATGATATGAAGGTTTCGGCTTCGGTCAAGAAAATTTGCCGTAACTGCAAGGTAATTCGGCGCAAGGGCGTTGTACGCGTGATCTGCACAGATCCACGCCACAAACAGCGCCAGGGTTAACTGCAAGAGTTTTAGAGGACGAAAATGGCACGTATAGCTGGCATCAATATTCCGCCGCAACAGCATTCCGAAATTGGCTTAACAGCTATTTTTGGAATCGGTCGCACACGAGCTCGCAAAATTTGCGAAGCTTGTGGCATTGCTTATTCCAAAAAAGTCAAAGACTTAACTGACGGTGACTTGGAAAAAATTCGCGACCAAATTGCACAGTTCACAATCGAAGGTGATTTGCGTCGTGAAACGACTATGAACATCAAACGCTTGATGGACATTGGTTGTTACCGTGGCTTCCGTCACCGTCGTGGTCTGCCTATGCGCGGTCAACGTACGCGGACGAATGCACGCACTCGCAAAGGCCCTCGTAAGGCTGCTGCATCATTGAAGAAATAAACCATCATGGCAAAAGCTCCAGCCAATAATGCGGCACAACGTGTCCGCAAAAAAGTTCGTAAAAATGTTGCTGATGGCGTGGCTCACGTTCACGCTTCATTTAACAATACCATCATCACTATTACTGATCGTCAAGGCAATGCGTTGTCATGGGCATCGTCTGGTGGTCAAGGTTTCAAGGGTTCACGTAAATCAACACCTTTTGCGGCTCAGGTAGCTTCAGAAGTGGCTGGTCGTGCTGCCATTGAACAAGGTATTAAGAATCTTGATGTTGAAATCAAAGGGCCAGGTCCAGGTCGCGAATCTTCGGTTCGCGCTTTGGCTGCTCTTGGCATTCGCATCAATATGATTGCTGATGTGACACCGGTGCCTCATAACGGCTGCCGCCCACAAAAGCGTCGTCGGATTTAATTTTTTAAAGCCCACCGCCATTAGCTTGTCGCTAATGGCTCGCGCAATAATTTGCGTTAGTTGACATAAAGGAAGATCACGTGGCACGCTACCTAGGCCCTAAAGCCAAACTTTCCCGCCGTGAAGGCACTGACTTATTTCTGAAGAGCGCACGCCGTTCAATCGGCGATAAAGCAAAATTTGATTCCAAACCAGGTCAACATGGTCGCACTTCTGGTGCTCGTACTTCTGACTTCGGCTTGCAACTCCGTGAGAAGCAAAAAGTCAAACGTATGTACGGCGTGCTCGAAAAGCAATTCCGTCGTTACTTTGAAGAAGCTGATCGCCGTAAAGGAAACACAGGCGGCAATTTGCTGTCTCTGTTGGAGTCACGCTTTGACAACGTCGTTTACCGTATGGGTTTTGGATCCACTCGTGCTGAAGCGCGCCAGTTGGTTTCACACAAAGCTATGACGGTCAACGGTAAGTCGGTGAATATTCCTTCTTACATGGTTAAGGCTGGCGATATCATTGCCGTCCGCGACAAATCCAAAAAGCAAAATCGTATTGCTGAAGCGCTTCAACTTGCTCAACAAGTTGGCATGCCTTCCTGGGTTGAAGTCAGTATCGAAAAGACTGAAGGCACCTTCAAGTCAGTTCCTGACCGTGACCAATTTGCAGCTGACGTTAACGAGTCGTTGATTGTCGAGTTGTACTCACGCTAAACACGTTTTTTAACGTTGTCGATTTCGTTCCTGAGGAGCTGGGCACAGCACCTCGGGTTTTCCGCCTGCCTTACCGGTGTAATGAACTGGGGGTATTGAGAGGAAGTATTCATGCAGACTAGTTTACTTAAGCCAAAAGCCATTAGCGTCGAACAACTTGGTTCAAATCGTGCCAAAGTTGCACTTGAGCCATTTGAGCGTGGCTACGGACACACACTTGGCAATGCACTTCGCCGAGTTTTATTGTCCTCAATGCCAGGTTTCGCAGCCACTGAAGTGACCATCGCCGGTGTTTTGCATGAGTATTCGTCAATCGACGGTGTTCAAGAGGATGTGGTTAATATCTTGCTGAATTTGAAGGGCGTTGTTTTCAAACTTCACAACCGTGACGAAGTAACCTTGAGCCTCCGTAAAGATGGTGAGGGCGTTGTCACGGCAGCTGATATCCAGACACCTCATGATGTTGAAATCATCAACCCTGAGCATGTCATTGCACATTTGTCACAAGGTGGCAAATTGGATATGCAGATCAAAGTTGAAAAAGGTCGTGGCTATGTTCCTGGCACGATGCGTCGTCATGCCGACGAGCCAACCAAGTCAATTGGTCGCATTGTTTTGGATGCTTCTTTTTCACCTGTTAAGCGCGTCAGCTACACGGTCGAATCAGCTCGTGTTGAACAACGTACGGATCTCGACAAGTTAGTGGTCGACATTGAAACCAACGGTGCAATTTCTGCCGAAGATGCCGTTAGAGCTTCTGCTAAAATTCTGGTTGAGCAATTGGCCGTTTTTGCACAGTTGGAAGGTAGCGAATTGGCTGCTTTTGATACGCCTGCACCTCGCGGCGGTGCGCAGTTTGATCCAATCTTGCTTCGCCCTGTAGATGAACTTGAACTCACAGTTCGCTCTGCTAATTGCTTGAAGGCTGAGAACATCTATTACATTGGTGATTTAATCCAGCGCACAGAAAACGAATTGTTGAAGACACCTAATTTGGGTCGTAAATCTCTTAATGAAATCAAGGAAGTTCTTGCTTCTCGTGGTTTGACATTAGGAATGAAGCTCGAAAGCTGGCCACCAGCGACGCTCGAAAAGCGTTAATTATTTAAGGTTTTTTAAAACCTGTGCCTCGAGCAGTACCTTGTACGGCTGCTTGTTATATTAAAGAAAGAAAGCACTATGCGTCACGGACACGGTCTACGTAAACTAAACAGAACAAGCTCACACCGCTTGGCTATGTTGAAAAATATGATGAACTCGCTCATCGAGCACGAAGTCATCAAAACTACACTTCCTAAAGCTAAAGAACTCCGTCGCGTCATTGAGCCGATGATCACTTTGGCTAAAGTTGCTACTGTTGCTAATCGTCGTCTCGCGTTCGATCGTCTGCGCGATCGTGACAGCGTGGTCAAATTGTTTAACGTTCTTGGTCCTCGTTTTAATGCGCGTCCAGGTGGTTACACACGCATCCTGAAAATGGGTTTCCGTGTTGGTGACAACGCGCCTATGGCTTTGGTCGAATTAGTTGACCGCGGACCTGTTGTTGATACTGAAATAGTTGAGATTGACAAGGCTTAATAGGTTATAATAAAAGCATACCGCGCGATGGAGCAGCCTGGTAGCTCGTTGGGCTCATAACCCAAAGGTCGTAGGTTCAAATCCTACTCGCGCAACCA
>Ga0138283_1004472_pt1 | contig 9876 bp, 8 predicted proteins | sample S_130109_E_mt_FD_106901 | JGI IMG/M metagenome (GOLD analysis project Ga0138283, IMG submission 106901) | Freshwater microbial communities from Lake Simoncouche, Canada - S_130109_E_mt (Metagenome Metatranscriptome) | ecosystem: Environmental > Aquatic > Freshwater > Lake | place: Canada: Quebec...
AGCGGTGCGATCGCCGATGGGTTGATTGGCAGCAATGCCTATAATACCGCACATGGGTTACAGCGATTGACCAATATTCTCGGTTGCTTGCTCACATTCCGGTAAGAGCACCTTGAGATAGGCCGACGTGCTTTTCGAGGGCACAAAATCCCATGCGCGTATCCTACCATCTGGGGGATTTGGATCATCCAGCGCAGCCAAAATCGCATCCGCCATGCGCTCTGGATCACCTACCGGCACGAGTCGGCCCCATTTCCCATGCTGTAGAAGCTCGGCGGTATCACCAGGACAATCGGTGGCGACGATCGCCCGACCAAGTGCGAGCGCCTCAGCAATAACATTAGAAAAACCTTCCGCTGTTGAGGAACTGACAAATACTGCTGCCGCTGCGATCCATTTGTACGGATTGGCATCAAAGCCCGGGAGGTGGACGTTGGCGCCCAGCTCAAGATCTGAGATCAGCTTTTCGATCTTGCCGCGCTCTCCGCCAGAGTTCTCGCCTTCAACTTTCCCCACCAACACGAGACTAGCCTGACGTTTTGCTTTTACCAGGGCAAAGGCCCTGATGAGTGTTCCCACATCCTTGCGTGTCGTCAGGCTGCCGACTGAAACGATCAACGGCCCTTGCATTTTCGATAACCAAATTGCACTCAGCGATTCGTCCGACAACCGAATAATGCGCCTTACGTTCACCGCGTTATGGATCACATAGATTCGTTCAGCAGGAACGCCAAAAAGCGCTCGAAGCTCTTTGGCCGCCGCATGAGAATTACTGATGAGTGCATCCGCCCGCTTGAACAAGGTGCGCTGCAACAACATTATCAGCCATCTATGACTAAGCGACCATTCACGTTGAGAAGCTGCTACAACGGCTCTTTGGCTAACTATCGCTCTTCCACGATAGCCAGCAATTTTTGCCGCAATAACTAGCATGATATTGGGCACATCGAGAGCAGACATCACCACATCCGGCTTTCGTTGGCGCAAAAAGACAATCAGACGCCACAAGACCAGCAAGTGCGACTCTGATGCAAGGTTGACAACATTTACCTCGGACGAAATCTCGTTACAGTAATCTCCTTCGGCGTGCGCTACAACAAGATCGACTGAGCACCCCATTTCCGAGATCTCCCCGGCTAACCCAATAATCGCGCGCTCCGCGCCACCGCCTTCAAGATTCTGCAAGAAAAACGCTACACTTTTTCCGCGACACCTTCTAGCAATGGAAGTCACTTTATATTATGTCCCCTAAATGAGCCTAAGTTATTCAAGGGTCATTTTTTACGGAAGATCAGTAACGACGAATGGCCAGCATATCGGCCAATAAAAAGGTCCATACCCATACTGACAGCTGTATTAACTCGTGAAGGGAAAAAATTGAGAAAACGCTGAATTGCACCAACCAGAATATAATCCTCCGCTATACAAAGCAGTGAGCTTGTTCCCCTATGTTCGACCAACTCAAATCCAAGTCGCTCAAAATCCGCCTGTACATTAGCAGGATCTAAAGCAAATTGATAAAAATCCGAAATCCCAGCTGGATCCGCGGAGTTAATTGCATACTTTCCAGTTGCCGCGCGTGCTCGGCGAAAGCGATTGAATGCAGGAAAGCTCAGGAAGAGATAGCCGCCTCGCCTTAGGCAACGCTGCATTTCGCGGGCAATCGAATAGTAGCCCTCGGCAAAATGCTCGATCACTCCAAAGGACCAATATCCATCGTAGTGGCCGTCCCCACAGGGAATTCGTCGAACATCACCTTTCGTCACGTTCAGGTGCGGCCAATGTGAATTTATTGCCGATACTACATTTGGCGCATAGTCAATTCCCTCAGCCGAGAATCCGGCGTTGTGAAGTGCATATACGACATCTCCCTGGCCACAGCCTCCTTCCATAATTCGTGATTTTAACGAAAGATACCGACGAGTAATATTAATCGTCGCGCGATGGCGAGGCGGATTGGAAAAGGTAGCTTTCGCTACCTTTTCCCATTGCTCGTCCCAAAACTGTTCATTGGCCTCTCGGTCAACATACAGCAGGCGATCGGTTAGGGGATCATAAATTTTTCTTCGCATGATTGTGATTAATAGTGAAGTGTTGTGAATCGCGCCTCTCCAAACGTCGCGTCCAACCCCAGCCTGCAGCGATAGCGACAGGAACAATTAGTATGATGGAATTAAACAAGTAAGTGACGGTTAAACCAATCACCAAAAAAGGTAATGCCACCAAAGCAAACAAGACAAACCCAGGTTGACCCATGGCTGATATCATTCCGAATCGCATACTGTTGAGAAGCATAAAAAACACCAAAAGCGCCACCAATCCCCCCGGAATGCCGCCGGCAGTCGTATACCAGAGAAAAGCCGCATGGGGGTTGGCCTCAGATGGCGAGTCTTCCTCGGATGCACTGCCACTAGCGTAAATGTCCGTGGCTGTCATGGCATTGTAAAAACCGGTGTAGCCAACACCCAACGGGTACCGTGCTAGGATTTCAGCTGTCCCAATCGCGTAGGCCCAGCGTTGGGTATTGCTCTCCCCTTGATTGACAATCTTCTGTTGGGCGAGTGACTGAATCCACTGCAGCCACTGCTGCCCAAGCGGTGAAACCAGAAGGGCTCCCAAAACAATTACCAATAATGGAACTACCACGAGGCGTACGATTCTTAGCCGCCGCCACGCTGATCTCTCCCGTGGACGGGCTAAGACTAGAACATAGAGCCACGCAATCAATCCGAGCCCCCCTGCAAACCAACCGATGCGGGAAAAGCTGATGGCGCAACCGAATGTGAACGCAAAGGTAGTGAACAAAGCAAAGGCCTGCAACTTGCGGTGGCTGGTGCGAAAAAACAGCCATGCCGTCAGATGAATTGCAACGCCCATCGCTACTCCCGGAGTATTCTGGCCTGATAAACGCATTGTCCCATTGACGATCGCCGGATACTGAAATGAAAGCACTAGGTTAATGATCGTCCCGCTGAAAAAGCCCAGAATGAGCATTCCCAAAGGGAAATTGCCCGACTGCCGCGTCCAACGCACAACGGCTAGTAGTAACACAGTGTTGAGCAATAAGCGAAGGGTGCGCCCAAAATCCAACCATGGTAACGGCGACATTAGCGATATTAGTCCGCACCACAACGCCAAGACGATCAGACAGACGGCTACTCGCCGCTCAGGGCCCTGGAAGAGAGTTCGGAGTATGAAACGTTTGCCGTAGAGAATAAGCCACCCAATAAAAAGCAGTTCATGCAGTTGAACATTACCGATTGTGATCCTCTTGCCAAACCATGGATAAAGCGCTGCTGTTTCTTCCGAAGACGGCACAGGCAAACAAAAGATTACCGCACTATAACACAAGATGAGCCCAGTCAGAAAACGTGCAGCTAAATTCACCTTGGCTCGCCCCCGTTGGATCGCGCTTAGCATTAGATCACTGATGATACTTGGCGGATGCAGTAATGGGGGCGGCACGCGCGGGCACACCTACAGCCACACAACCAGAAGGAATAGAACGAGTCACAACAGCACCTGCACCGACAACACTCCGGCTCCCAATGTTAACACCATCAAGGATACGTGCACCTGCGCCTAACCAGACATCATCGTCGATACTAATGCCGATTCCAGTCACTCCGGCCTCGTGAAGAAGTAATGTGGAACGAAAGTCGTGATTTGCTGGGATGATCACTGAATGCGCTGCAATGCGCACACGATTCCCGATTCTTGTGCCACCGTATCCGTAGATAATAGCGAAAGGGTTCAAGGAACAGCAAGTACCTATACGAATACTACCTCCGATAGCATCGATCATGGCAAAATCATGGATCTCACAGCGTTCCCCGATCACGATCTCTCCTCCCCCCGTGCAACGGATGATTGCCTTTCGCGCTACCCATGCAGTAGGGTGGATGTGGATATTGCGACCTGCAAACCGAACTGCGTAATCAATCCGACGCCATGCGAATAAAAGTCGCAGAGCGTACGGCCGAAGGACTGTCTTTAAACGCGTAAGCATTTGTCGCCTAAGTGCAGACCATATGGACATTTCACGACTTCCTAATTTACCGAACAAACGGCCGCTGGTTATACCAATTTGCGCCGCTGACTGGGTCGTTGCAATAAGACCGGAGCGCACCGAAGCAATCAGCGAGCTGGTCTAGTTGCTCAGGTTCGATTGGTCGGTCCCAGTCATTAATTCGCCCTGGCATGTAGCGCGCGATATAGGCAGCATAGGCATCTACTATCTCATCATCGTTTGGCGGAGGCTGGTCGAGCATTCGCCGAATCTGCTGGTATATCTCGTCGGGACGCTTTGCGCGCTCCGTTCGTGGAAAGTGTTGGTAGGCTGAGTCACCAAAAATCAGAACTGGCTTGCCGAGCAGCGCGGCCTCAAGGCAAGACGTGCCATGAATTCCCACCACTAGGACCGCCTTTTCCATGAAGTCACGCCCTGAAGCAGTGGGGTGAACCACGTGTAGGCGAGGCAAACTCATCAACTGTTCCAACTGCTGACGATTATAATTGTCCGGATCGCTAAAGTGCAATTTAACGACAAAAGCCATATCGGCCGGTATGGCCAGCGATAGTTGCGCGACAAAGGCAAGCTGATCCTGGTAGAACGGCGCCCAAGTATCCAGCATGGACTCGGGTGCCATGTGGAGGGGATAGTAAACAAAACGTCTCGCAGGAGGCAAATTCAACATTTCGCCGGTGGGCAAGCGGAGGCGGTTGGACAATCTCCGGAAAATGTCGCATAAACGCTCAACGATTGAAGGATAGGTGAACCGATCGATTCCTAAAATTCCTGGCGCCCTCCTCCGCCGAAGCAGGTTACTGCAATGCACAATGTATTGTCGTGTCCACTGTGCTACTGATGTCGGCGGTCTAAATGCCAGTACTTTTTGCTGCTTTGAACGTACACTAAAGATAAGCCTCTTGGCCTCGTCTCGAAGAGGCGCATCCACCGGACGCGTGATCGTAACAAGCGAATTCGGCGTCAAAGCATTACAGAAACCGGTCAGGTTGTCTGGTATGACCGAAAACGCCATTGTCACCCAGGGTATTCCGAGGGACTTTGAGACGAGCAAGCTCATCGCGGAGTGAACACTGTCAAAGGACGCCAGCACCAGGCTGGGCTCGACCTCATTCAGCGCCTCCCTCATCCGCCTTGCCAGCAAGGTTGCATAGCCAAAGGCCGCCCTTTCCGATCGATGCCTTAGCACCCTGTCACCCCGCACCATGCTTTTAACTGTCGGCACTCCAACGCACTCCAAACGGGCCAGTAATTCATAATCGGGAATCGGAAGGGGCTCTTGCTTCGTCTTCGACAATGCGACGAACTTCAGTCGCGGATATTCCTTTTGTGCGTGGGAAATCCGCGACGCGTCCCCCACCAGGCCATGGATAAACTCAATCTCGATACGGTCTTCAATGGGAGCAAGCAAGTAATCGATAAAGTACGGCTCCCAGCCGATCGTGAGAACCCTGAATTTCGACTTGCCGCTATATTTATACATTGATCAGCGTACCTCGACTGGAATCAAACTCGCAAGGACATTCACGACTCCAAGGCTGCGTAAATGAAATGCCAATTCATCAAAAGGGGACCGGATATCTGCAGACGCCTGCCATCAGTCGTCAGCTCGGTGTAAGTCTGCATCTTGCCTTGCACAGGACGGGGAAGATCAATCGGGATATCAAAACGGATATGCTTGAATTGTTTGTAGCCGCGATCGAACAGATATTGTTTGACCGATGGCAGAGAGTAAGTATTGTACCAGAAACTTCGCTTTGCTTCTCCTCTCTTCGCCGGATCGAATTCTGAGATCACTGTTTTGGTATCGATCGGCCCATCGAAAAATAGAGACGTCAGCGCAATCCACTTTGGCGACAGGGAAACGATTGCATCGATAGCTCTGTCGTAACCCGGTAGCCATGACAATGTCTGTAAGCTAATGACGCCGTCGAATTCCCCTTTGCCGAAATACGATCCGGCGTTGTGCAAATCACCCGCGGACAACTGACAATTGGCGACGGAGGCACGTCGCAGTAATTCACTGCCAGCACGGACTAGTTGTTCGTTGATATCCAAACCTGCGAAACTACAATGTGGAAACCGCCTTGCCATGTATAAAAGGTTCGCACCCTTGCCACACCCCAGGTCGCAGATCCTACTGCGTCGCTCATCGATCGTTCCAAGCCCAACAAGCCAGTCGCAGAAACTGATGGTGCTTTGATAGGGAATAGCAAATTGGCGATCATGGTAGTCACCATCGTAAGTCGACTGGAGTTTGTTGCCGTTCATGTCATTTTTTGGTTTTTGCAGTTTTTATTGTAGATTATTTCACCAATTTCAGTGGAATAATATAAAGCTTAAAATACCGTTAATTGGCGGAGGGCAATTGGCTACGCGGCGGTGCCCCAACGACCTCAGAGGAGCACCGCGCGTTGGAGTCGGTCGGCAGGTGGGGCCGCATCGCTTCACTGGATCTTCTGCACATACAGGGACAATTGCGAGTCTGCCTTCGCCAACTTCTGGATGATTGCCCGATAGGCCCGTTCGTCTCCGTGAAATCCGTCTATAACCGCGATGTCATCTATGCCTAATATCGCAAGGTCTGTATAGTCTGCAAACGTGAATTTGTAGGCCTCAAACATTGGACGTAGCCGGCTGCCCAGTTCCTCTAAATAGCGATAATTCCCCGTCGCCATCATCTTCGCGTAAATAGCGTGAGCATATGGCGGCAAAAAGCCAACTACATGGATGTTCTCGCGATTACAGTACTCCAAGAACCGCTGCATCTCTACCAATCCGCCTACGGACACCATGTCGCCGGTCTCAAAGCGCCACCGCCGATTTTCAATGCGGCTAAAGGCATCATCCAAACGTGAATGGACGTCAGCGCTCAATGAAGCACCATAATCATAGCTGCCATCGGCCCGAAAACCTTCACCTCTAACACAAGCAGTCAAGCCGATATGGGTAATAGAATTCCGCAGATCCGCCAATCGAAATTTACCCATCCTGTAATCTCGATAAACGGTCTGCCACGATCCGGCAATCGTCCCAAGGCCTGCCCTCCGATCGCTGGTTAGATGTAGAGCATAATCGTCATATCTTATCGCGTTTTTTACGAAGTTTTCGTTAAATTCATATTGATCGATTCCAATTACGATAATGGCAGGCTTCTTCCGCACCTGGAGCATAAAAGCCGTGTATTGATCGAGTCGCCCGACGGCTCCCCCAGCATTGTAAAACTGCCGCGGCTCGCGGAACGATTCCCGTCGGAATTGCATGACCCGCGAGGACCCCAGAGCCATAATCTCAGGCCTTTGGGCCGCAACTTCCTCCATTTTATAGGAGAACACCGGATTACTATAAGCCGGACCATAGAGAAACTGCGAGGATCCGTTGTTAAGTAACACCACTAGCGACACCGGCGAAAGCTCGCCAGACAAAGTCAACACACCGACAGGAAACCCCATCACCACAAGGAGCGGAAATAGTATCATGCCGACTTTTAGCCAGAAGCGTTTCTTCATTAGATCGCCAGAAATCTAGAATTGAAAATAGATAAACTGCCGCGCGCCGTATATTCCATATGCCATCAGCATATAAATCCAGGCGAAATATCCAGTCCAACGCAATGCGGGCTTCCGATAATAGACTTCGATTTTTTTGGACTGGAGCAACGTCGGACCGGTCTCCAATAAGATGATTCCAATCAATAGGATTACGGAGGCCTCTCCACCGAGGCCAAGTTTTTCTTTGGAAAAACTCGACCAGTCTGTGAATAGGCGGTTAATCATGCTGAGCGCCCTTCCAAAATCGTGAGCACGGAAGAAAATCCAAGCAATACAGACTAGGCTGAATGTTGTGAACACTTGAATCAGGTGAAGGAGCGACGCGTTCGCGTCAAGTCCAAGCAAAGAGCAGCATCGCCCACGCCATAACCGCGTCCAACGCGACGCGATCATGTAACAGCTATGAAGCCCCCCCCATACCACAAAAGTCCAACTTGCACCATGCCAGAGCCCGGACGCCAGAAAGACTAATAAGATGATAAGGCACCATCGCCAAGCGACCACACGGTTACCACCCAGTGGAATATACAGATAATCCCGGAACCATGTGGATAGCGAAATATGCCACCTCTGCCAAAACTCAGCAATGCTACGTGCTAAATAGGGTTGCCGGAAATTCTCCATCAGATCGAATCCTATTACCCGTGCAGCTCCCACTGCGATGTCAGAGTAGCCGCTAAAGTCGCAGTAGATTTGGTAGGCGTATAAGATAGTTGCGACAACGATTTCTGGTCCGCTGTAAAGACCCGGGGTTGCAAAAACTGGATCTACTATCTGTCCCGCACGGTCGGCGATAACGGCCTTCTTGAACAGACCCCATGACATGAGTTTCAGACCGGAAGTAACTCGCTGATAGTCAAAATCGTGCTTTTCCCTAAATTGCCCCAATAAATGTTGCGGTCGCTCTATTGGTCCGGCGACCAACTGGGGAAAGAACATAACGTAGAGAGCATAAATGCCCAAATGACGCTCCGCCGGCTGCCTGCCCCGAAACACTTCAATCGTGTAGGACATAGCCTGAAATGTGTGAAACGAAAGGCCGACGGGCAAAACAAGGGGCAGTAAAGGGAAGGAAAGCGAAAGCCCTAAGGCCGTTAGCACGGCATTCAAATTTTCTGCTCCGAAATCGTAGTACTTGAATACGGCCAGCGCGAGCAGGTTTGCGACAATGCTCAAACCCAACCATGTTTTCCGGGTTGTTCCGGTACTCCGCTCAATCAGGAGTCCAGCGAGGTAGTCCACTACTATCAGGAAGGCGAGAACCAGAAAGTATACCGGTATGAAGGACGCGTAGAATACGCAGCTTGCGGCCAATAAATGGATCCACCGTAATCTCTGCGGAAGGCCGAAATACAACAGGGCTACGATCGGAAAGAAGACAAAGAAGGAGAGGGAATTGAACAACATCAGCCCGATGACTAACGACGAACCAAATTCTCGTTATCCCCGCGCTCGAAACGCTGGCACGGGAATCGGGCCATCTAACCAGGACTCCGGACGAACGCCCAACTCGCGTGCCTTGGCGACTCGCTTGAAAGCATATGCGAAGGCCGAAAGCACCATCGTCGTTGATGATTCATCGAGCGCCGCGCACACGTTAAAGGTGGTGAGAATCAACACGCCCCGGCGAGTAACCTCCTGTACCCAGAGTGCTCTGGTCGCAGGATCATCCACGCCTTTGTCATCTACAAATGAGAAGAGCGACCAGTGGGGATGGCCTTTAAGCCGAAATGAATCCTGAAGCCCTGCCGCCGCCGCCATGACCCGTGCTCCATCAAACAATTTGGTGCCGGCGGCCGTCATCCGCGCATAGGCCTCACCGGATTCGAGGATGTCCAATACCTTCATGGCCACCGCCATCCCCGAGACATCACCCGCGAAAGTGAAGCTGACGAAAGCGTCCTCAAAAACCTTCATGACGTCGCGCCGGCCGACGATGCAACTGATGGGCCAGCCGTTGCCCATGGCCTTGCCGAAGGCCGCAAGGTCAGGCTTGACGCCAAAAAGCGTCTGCGCTCCACCCAATCCGAAATGAAAGCCCGAGCAGATCTCATCGAAGATCAACAAAGCGCCGTGACGATGTGTGATTTCTTTAACTTTCGCTAGGTAGTCCGGGGCCGGCCAGTTAAAGTTGACTGGCTCCATGATCACCGCTCCAAACTGACCAGACCTGCTGGAGAGCAGGACCTCCAGCGCTTCCAAATTGTTGTATGGAAACGGGTGCACCAACTCTTGAACTGCCTTTGGCACTCCCGCCGACCGCGAGGTGGATCCAATAAACCAGTCCTGCCAGCCGTG
>Ga0138283_1191910_pt1 | contig 9613 bp, 1 predicted proteins | sample S_130109_E_mt_FD_106901 | JGI IMG/M metagenome (GOLD analysis project Ga0138283, IMG submission 106901) | Freshwater microbial communities from Lake Simoncouche, Canada - S_130109_E_mt (Metagenome Metatranscriptome) | ecosystem: Environmental > Aquatic > Freshwater > Lake | place: Canada: Quebec...
CGCCTATATTCGCAATGTAATGTATAATAATATACTTCTATTCTATCTAAAGTTTTCTATATAATACATGAAACGGTAATTATAACCGACTTGAGCCAATCTCAAGATTTTATATATAGGATAAAGTGCCTATATTCACTAATGGTGTATATTTAAAATACACCAGACTGAAATCATCCCCTGTGGCAACATAAAAACTTTGCCTATGAACATACAAATCTTCTGTGCCAAGAACAACACTGGTGCTAAACGTGTTGGGAACACCTATTTCCTTAACAACCGTTTGTTTTTCAGGGTATACAGTGTGTACCATGAAACGCTCTTGGTAATGGTATGGGTGTTCGATTTCGTGTACAACATTTAAATTGGTTTGGTTAAGTGAACACCCAGGGGAAGTCTTGCCGTGATACTCAGTCATTTTGGTTGATATGTCTGTTACGTCAGTAAAACCATCTGCATCACGTTGAAGATATGAAAAACCACCCCAAAAGACATTGTCTCTGAATACAGTATCGGAACGAACTGATACCACATCAGGATTATCAAAAATGGTGGCAATTTTCCATCTTATGCTTCCTCGCCAGCCCAGAAAGGCTGGAGCGTACCAATTAAGGAAGCTAGTACGAACGTTGCTGTTATTACGACCAAAAACGTAATTCGCGACGGCTGATCGACCAAAGTACGGGGGAAACGATGGCATGGTGGTGATAAAATTGAGAGCTTGATCACCACTAGTTTTGGATTGCGCACTAACACCATAATGTGTGAACCTTTTCAATACTTGCCTAATTGATGTTATCTTCTCTCCAAAATGTATTGAAGCCAGTCTGCCATCATCGACAAATTCATCAACCATATTCAAACATGCACTGGTTGGGGACATATAATCAACCAAGCCCCCACTGGCCTCCATAACTACTTTGTCTTCAGATTGTTCAACGGCTAATGGTGTCCAACCCTGCATAGCATCACCTACAACATCAGCAACTTCGAAATCATCCGACATGCTCATGTAAACATTAACAGTCACATTACCAACGCCACCACCTGATGAAGCAGTAGATGTTAATGGCAATGCAACTTGAACACCCACATAACCGCTAAAATTAAACCGTGATCTAGCTCCAGACAAATCAACATTGCCTGCTGCAACTTGTTGGGCGTCTTCAATAGCCAATGTGCGCAAGTAATTTTTGTTATTACCCATACCAACACAAAACTCATAATTCTTATTTTGTGTGATATCCATTATGTGTGAATAAATTGCATTATCGTCCTTAGTCCCTGCAACATTGGCTTCCAATAAATCATCTATTGGATCGTACACAATGCGTAGCATACCACGATGGAAAGGGCTTGCTATGACTTCAATTCGGTACTTCACCGTGCCTCGCCAATAACGAAAAGGTACTGCTGCATAAAATGCTGGGGCACATACGTAAGACGTACCTGATGGCGCTGCGTAACATGGTGTAACAGCCCAATGCTGCAACATGTCACGCCTAGCTCTATTTGAATTCCAATCAAAAGAAGCTAGCAGCATTTCTCTTTTACCCAAGCTAACAATGGTCATCTCATCAAGCGATCCAAATCCACATACGCTAGGGTCAACTGTAACTTCATTTTTGGAATCCAAAGCTAATTTAGTAGATGTGTCAGTAACATTAAATTGGGACATGTTGCCGTACGGTTTATTCATAATATGCTTAATTTCGGGAGGATTTGACGGTCGACTAAAACCAAAAGCTGAAGCAATCTGCAATCCGACACCTATCGCGTTATATGCAGCCTTTGCGTATGGTTTTATTCTCACTACCATGTTACCCATAACGGACCCAACATTGGCAGAAGGAGCTTGCTGTGCATTGGTGATAACATATTCTGATTGTTCAGTCAAATTACTAATGTTGCGTATTGTGGGCAACGACAGACTAACATTTGTCATCCATGCATAAACATTATAATTCACTGAATCAGTAGTATCCCCAAGGGCTCGTAGCGGACCAAGAGAACGTATAATTATCTTGTCCACTATGTTCAGGGGATTATCCAAGTCTGTGAGATCTATTGCTCCGAAAGGATGAATTAAGTCGTATGCCAGAATAGCTCCTTGTGACGCTGTTATATCGACACCAACATAGGGTAATTGCAATACTTGTTCCAAAATTGGATCTGTTGTTGTTGCATATATTGGCATGGGTTCGTATGCCATAATAAGCTTGCCATAATGAAATGGTGATCCATTAACAACAATTTTCAAATGCATTTTACCACTTATATATGCGTAATTAGAAATCCTATTTGCAATCCTAACTTGCTTAAAAAAATCTATGCTAGCTCGAAAATCTTCAGCGACAAATGTATTAACGTCAACAGTATTGGTGTAAAGTAATATAGGACGTGCCAAAAAATCAGACAACGAAACATCGGGTGTGTGCATGATGGAAAAAGTCGAATCCTTATTACTAATAGACTCGACTTGCATATCAGATTCGACTGTAGTAAATTGGGTTACAACATTACCTTCTAATCCATTGGAAACTGACAGTTGTTCAGACTGTTCCATCATGTTCGCAAGTATCCACCTGCTTGTAGTTTTACTATGTTCTACCAACATAAGACTGCTTACCTGTCCATCTGGGACTTGATTATCTTCTTTAATTTCGTTATTTGTGATATTATAATTATTACATAATTCATCAATATCAAATGAATTACAACCTGTAATGGCAGGAACGTTATATTGTTTTATAGTGTCATGTTGAAAGCCTAATATACCATCATATATCGGTAACCAAACAACATTTCCACTTTGTTCATCCAAATCGAACTCAATTTCATCCTTGGGCATAATCATCCTAGTATATTTATTATGCCATATTTCCACCCTATCCTCAAAACTGAACTTCAATTCAGGGAAATAAATCTTCTGACATTCGCTAAGCTTTCTGATCTTGTCCAAATTCTCCTCGTACACCCCTTTTCCATGATAAAAAAACTCATTCAATGCACTCTGGTACGTAGACGTTATCACTTCATCATAACTAACCTTCGACTTCTTAACATAATACAAACTTTTATAGATTGATTCTATCTCCAATTGACCTATATAAGTGTTAAGTTCCGGCATGTAAACAGAAGTGCGTTTCAAGAAGGACGCTTCAGATTCCTTAAAATAGCGAATTCCTTCTGTGGCCCTCTTATCAGGTGGTGTGAACTTCATGTTTAAATGCGCTAAAAAAGTCTTGTACTCATCGAAAGTAAAATCCACATACTTGCTAATACCCGCTTTCATATCATCACCGTAAGTCATGTTGGTAACGTACTTCCTAAAACTGCCTGTTGCTATAGTTCCTCCATATTTAACAAAAAATGCACAACGCAACAACAAGCTGTTGATAATACTGTTGACATGGGAAGTGACGTTTTGACCAGACGGATTACTACCATGTAATCGCACTAGAACACCATTAATAATAACAAGTGGATAACTCATGTCACGAGCAATACCCCACATTATTTTCAAGTCGTCACTAGTGTAATTTCCACTACACTCAGCTATTGATATCATCACACCAAAGGCTGCCATCATAAGTTGGGGTGTCAACTTTTGGTCCCAAGAACTGTAATCACCTGCCAATATTCTATCCTCACCATGTTTAACCCAATGATCACGCAACTCAGAATATTCAGTACTAAAACAATTAACACCAACAGCGCACTCACTGGACAAAGGAAATGTGCTCAAAAACGCAGCTACGGGCAAAAAATATGCCCTTATCAACATCTGTGCGTCAATACCAGCAGCAGTAAAAACTCTAACTTTTGTGTTTGGACCACCATCCTTGTATCGTTTTACTATTTCATCTTTTTGACACGATGTCATAATCAACATACATGACTGACCTCTAAGATAACGACGCTTATTGTTTTCAAAAGATTCAAAGAAAACAGAATCTTTAAATTCACGTACCACTTCGTTGCTATCGTCCATGCTCTCATTTATGTACTTGCGCTTGTTGCCTGTATATGGAAAACCTATGGCAGTTGACATATTCATAGCATTAATGTATTTAACATTCTTGCGTCCATTTAAAATCTCGACTTCATCTAACGGCTTGACAATATCCTGCACAAAATCCTGGTTCAATCGCCAATACAAATCCGACAAATAGTCTTTTCGAGCACAAGCCAAAATGGAATTTTCAATATGTCCCATTCCATTGTTTATATTGTTCAAATAAACATCAAATGGCTGCCAATTATTTTTCGTATACGGGGTGGGTTGATACATATTCGGTCCAAACAATTCCACTACGGTGCTATAAGCTCGACTTGGCTTGTACTCAGTACGATAAGTGTTAGGTTTACCACATATACCCAATACCTCAAATCGTATTGGATCCACATGTGACGTTAATGCTGTGTTGGCAGTAGTATCCAATTCAATCTTCTTTCCACACACTGTGTCATACAATTCTCTAGAATGCTCTGTACTATTGACACGATATGCCTCGCAATACGATTCCATTATTTCTTCCAGCTGTTCACGTAAAAGTGTCCCATAACCCCCCATACTCGTTGTTCTCACGAACCAAGAAGAAGCACTGTTGTCAGTACCCATAAGATGAAAACCTATCATCTTAGGGTTCGTCGTAGAGGATATATACGTCCCACAGCAATCACCTTTAACAAAAACATGGTTGCTATCAGATAATCCACCAAGATAACTGATCTTGCCACTGGGCCTGTCGTATTCAATCATGGAACTAACGAATGATGCTGCACACTTAGTTGCTATCCCTTTATCATCACGCCTCACGTACAAACAAGGTCCTTTTGTGTTCTTGATTTCTTCACGCGTCGGCAAATGTTTGGTAATATCCTTAAATATTCCTCCACATTCGACATTAACTAAACACAAATCGAGAGTGCCTATCCGCTTAACCTCTTTAAAGAAAATGGTTTCACAAAATGTAGCACCTCCTTGTACAACATTCTTAACAATAACCTCTGAACGCGTGAAGAAAAATCGCATAAGGGTGCTATAATCCTGTGAACCAATGTCAATCTTGTCACCTTTCTTTTTAAACCACACATGATAAGGCATTACAACCCAACCAGTCTTAAGAAACACGCAATTACAAGCTCCAGACCTTTCTCCATCTTCATACTTCATGTACATCGTATTCTTGAGAACTACATTGGCTAAATTGTCTGCAGTCATAGTTGATCCAAGCTTACTTGGAGTGTCATCATTCTCCCACATATGAGGAACACGCATCCGTCTCTCGACATCAACCTTGCTCTCCGGTTGCAGCAAGGACTGTTCACTGTCACGATCACGAGAAGAACGGTATAATGACCGCGCCATCCTTATAGCCGCAATGGCAATACCTGCTCCTCCTGCGACAAAGGCAGCTCTAGTCACTGCCGACAGTGATAGCTGCTTGTGAATTTCCTGTTTGGCCTTTTTAATCTTGTGGGCATATGCTTCTGCACAATCGTTCAAATCAACACGTTGTTGTAACTCATATTTAATCAACGTATCATAATAAGTATAAGATACCAACCACGCATTAGGTATCAACAACAAATAACCAGGATTCCACTCCAAAGGTAACAATCTCTTGTGCCCGGAGTATATATAAGCAACTACCCCTGCGGTACACAAGGCTGAATACTTGGCAAATCGTTCAACCTGTTTCCTCCGTAACCACAAATACATGGGTTTGAAAAATGAAGCGCCAACAACCCAATCAGGCATCCATTCCAGCAAGTTGGCCGAACTAAAAATACTATTATTGGCATTCATCTTATAATTCAACAAACTAGAAGTGGACCAAGAGCTAATGGCCTTCCGTTCTGACCATGTGGGAATGATAGTGTTAAGTACTGTGTTGTATGTTATGTCACACCAGCCCTTGATATGGTTGTAAGCAGTATTAGCCGCCCAACTAGCAACAGATGCCTCAATAGACTGTTCATGTGCGTTATTCATGTTACTCACTATAGGTTCAGTTGGCAAAGACGCACATCTACATGATATCCCCGGTAAATTACATCTATTACACATGTGTATTACCTTAGTAGTAAGATGCTTGACCACTTTATCTTGCTTGATAAAGTACTCCTTCGAATACCATGAAATATAATTAAAATAATCCTTGATTCTAATACGTTTCATGGGTTCGCCAAAAGGAATATCAAGATGAAGTGGATGATCATTAGGAATAGGATTGGCTTTGAAAGAAAAACGATCAAAACGTTCTTTAGTGTAAGATGGCTCCTTCACATCTATCTCCCAGTAATCTCCAACTTCATCAGAGGCTTCAACATACAACATACCATTTTTGGCGTACTTTTTATCAACATGTACTTCCAAATGAACATCAACTCGCCTTAAAATGGAGCGCGGTGACACTGACCAATACCCAGCACTCAGGTCTTCATTATTGGTGGTAATGGTAACTAATTTGGGTTCAAAGAAAATTTTTCCCTTATCTTGTGCCTCTGCCATATTTGCTGTAGTTGGAACATTATTTTTCAAACGAATGATCATAGCAGCTGGATCAGTAATAGCAACCTCTGCCTTAGAATTGGCTAAATCGTCCAATACATAACACGTTGCATTGGTTCTTGCAGTAGAATCAAACTTGTCGTTAGTGGGCAAAGGTATAATGTGTTCTGGATCGCGTAAAAAATCATTGTAACCGAGAACAGTATCAATAGTATAACTGTTAATTGACGTTTTACCAACCCCAGAACCACCATATATCTTGACTACCATAGGTGCAACACGACATGTCATGGATCGTTTGAAACATACATAATCCTCACGCACTTTCAAGAACTTAGACTTCTGTTCTTGCAATATACGCGCTTCTGGACCTTTAGTGTACACCTTCTCTGCAACACGCAACTTAGCCTCAGTTTTGGTCATCAAATCATCATAATACGAAGGGTCCCTTCCAATAACAGACAAATAGTTCCCCTGTCGAAACGGAACTATTCCACTACGGGCCTCACTAACATAATTGACCAACTGAGTTAAATCGTCGTCTCCATATAACAATGGATCAAGAGACATGTCCGTAAAGCATTGCCAACCACGTGTCATATAAAAATCTATGGCACCTAGAACTCGATCAACAAAATCAAGACCATCATCCTTTTCACTCAAAGCAGAAACATTAAACAACGTAAAATTTGCAAGATTGAGTCTTCCAGGCTGAACCAAACCAACAGTGGCCAAAGCACATAACAGAGTCCCAGCATGTTTTAGACTCACTGAACGTATCATAGATCTTAATCCATCAACCATGGATTGTTCTTCCATCTCGTTGCATATGTTGGTTTTATTCCGCCCAACAAATTTCCTCTTAACTAGGTCATAGCCGGTATCAGTGTTTATAGCGCCAACGAGTTCTCTAAAGAATGCGATATTACTCGATAACTTGCTTGATAAAAATGCTATGACAATAGACATTTGGCCATACGCACTATCCGTGTCCATTATTGCTTCTATCGTAGCCACAACGTTGATTATCTCGAGTAACATGTTTATATAACTCACGTCCTGAGAACCTGTAACTCCTTCCATTAACGCTGATAAGAAAGATTTACCGTCTTTTTCCTTGCTATGTTCTGAAAAAGATCTAATTAACTTACTACGGGCACTATCACTTAGACTACTTAAAGCGTTTTCCAATTCCAATTGCTCTAATTGTTCACATGTAACACATATTTCATCGATATCTATATGCTCCATGCGCCTATCGCGTTCACTCCTACGTTGTGCCTTACTGCTAGAATTTCTAGCGTTGCGCCTGTCTTTCTTGAATCGCGCAATGTTTCGTAATGTGTTGCCATGCTCAACCATGTGATCTAAGGTTGTAACTAAATCATCTGCATTGCTATAATTGAAAGTGGGTGGGTCATCATTAAAAGAATACAAATCGCAAAGCATATTAAAATCTTCTAATGTACTAAGATCAATATCCCACAAATTCAACTCAGTTTCCTTTCTAGCTTTTGCACGTTTAGCTTTGGGCACTATCCTGCCTTGTGGCGTGCGCCATATGATCTTATCATCATATGCACTTGGTGTAATGTCGAAATACGGGTTTTTCATCAACCCGTATAGTGGTGACGCCGAATAAATTGCCATGCGTCTTTCTACACTCACCACCAATTCCATCGTAACTCGATGGTTCCATGTATCCCCGGATACCATGGTTCTATCATCATACCGATACTTATTATCCATAAATGAATTATAATATCGTCTCATCCATCCACAATCCAGATCCAACTTACACACACCTTCCAAAGTGTGCGCGAAGACATGATTATCATCATGTAGATCAACGACATAAAATTGATCATCACATGTCTCCACAAGTAACGTTCCCGAGCAAACGTACATGTTGTACATTTGCATTATGCCTGCATCCCCCTCAACGTAACAAAATGTTTTGCTGTGGAGGGTACTACTCTCGTATGAGTAGTTGTCCAAATTAAAAAATTTGGTACCATTCGGAACTGTCGTACTCGTCGAATTTTGTCCGGTTTTTGCGCAACTAATTTCGTTTTGATCATAATTAGTTTTCATTGTCATGTTGCGCGGAACTGCAGCCTTTTGGTTTCCTAACCAGTTTACCCGCTGTCCCAGTAGAATCATCTGTCGAATCAAACAAAAAGTTTATTCGTTCTACTCATTATTACAAAATAATATTCGTCACTTGCACTCTTGCCATGCCTTTGCGGGGACTGAGACAAAAGCTCCCCTGAACATATTGCCAGGTTGGAGGTGAACACTCAAAACTGCGTGTGTGACTATATTACATCTACTAACAGGTTGTACCACATATTAACTCTTATATATGTGAATATCCAATCTAATTTTACTAATTTACTTGTTAGGGTCTTGACCTATATTGTGTCCTAATATAAGTATCATGGACTTGCGTATTCCATGATCATCTTCAATCGTTAAAAAGAAGAGCGGCTCATCTTACCATTTTCAACTAGTAATTTCAATTCATATAAAGGGAAACCGGATGTAACCCTAAATATTCCAGACAACGGAGATATTCTCAACATAAATAATATGTCTCCAATATAATATTGGAGTATAATTATGCTATACGGTGTGCTTTCAATACTATCAATAATAACAAATATACTAAAACTTGCTAAATGTTCGGTAGGTAGTACTTATTTATCAATGGCACGCCATTGAAAGGTTCCTACAAAAAGGCACCTACCAAAAATTTTATGACAAAAGTCAACGGATATGCATTAAGCATAACCAACTAAATACTGTCGGGTAGAACTTGACAGTTGTAATATGGAATTTAGTCTATTCAGCGTTTCCGCTATACCACTGACCTGATATAGAGGGAACTCGCATCCATCTAATGGAATTGCAACATAAACATCCTTCATGTTTGCTGCGACTATATGCTTCCCGACAAAGCATGCAAAGCAAAGTTGTTGTAGTACCAACCATGCGGTCCGAATTCCGACGGACCAATTCTTCAAATAACACAATGAAATCTCGTTAAAGGTTCCAAGTGTCTAGAGAGCTACTACATAGCTCCCTAGAAAG
>Ga0138283_1005158_pt1 | contig 9605 bp, 8 predicted proteins | sample S_130109_E_mt_FD_106901 | JGI IMG/M metagenome (GOLD analysis project Ga0138283, IMG submission 106901) | Freshwater microbial communities from Lake Simoncouche, Canada - S_130109_E_mt (Metagenome Metatranscriptome) | ecosystem: Environmental > Aquatic > Freshwater > Lake | place: Canada: Quebec...
AGCAAGCGCATGGAAGTTCTTGCGCGCAACATCGCCAATGCCGACACCCCACACTTCAAGGCAAAAGACATTGATTTCCGTTCCGTGTTGAAACAAACACGTGAAGACGCATTGATCACGACCAGCCATCTTCACATGGCAATACCGATGGAAGAACATCCTGGCGGCGAAAAATACCGCGTTCCTTTCAATGCCTCATTTGACGGCAACACAGTTGAGATGAATGTTGAACAAGCCAAGTTTGGTCAAGTGGCGGCCGACTACCAAACCACATTGAACATTCTTGAAAACCGCGTCAGCGGCATTCGCCGAGCATTGCGTGGAGATTAATCAACATGTCTCTTGATAATATTTTTAACATTGCTGGCTCTGCGCTCAATGCACAGACGACCAGAATGAACACCACGGCTTCTAACTTGGCCAATGCTGGCACCGTTACGGGCAAAGAAGCTGAAGCGTTTCGAGCCAAACGGACTATTTTCAAAACCATCCTAGAACAGCAACAAAAACCGCATGAGCAAGGCTACGCGGGGGGTGTTCGCATCGAAAAAATCACGGATGATCCTTCGCCGATTCGAAAGATGTCTGAGCCTGGCAACCCCATGGCCGACAAAGATGGCTATGTGTACTTGGCCAATGTGAACGAGATGACCGAGATGGTTGAAATGATGGCAGCAGCCCGTTCATACCAAAACAACGTTGAAGTGGTTAATACCACTCGCCAGATGTTGATGCGCACCATCGACATCATCAAAACTTAAAGTTCACGCTTCAGAACATTCCAACAGGAACACCGCATCATGATGACCTTGTCTACCAACAACAGCTTGAATGCAGCGGCCGCCACGGCCAATGCAGGTAGCAATATCAAAGCCCCAGCAGGAATGAAAACCACTACCGATGCTGCCAATGAAGCGCTGATGGCGAAGTCAGGTTCGTCCTCTGGTATGGGCCAGAAAGATTTTTTAACTCTGTTCACAACGCAATTGAAATGTCAGGATCCATTGGATCCCGTCAAAAACGAAGCCTTCGTAGCGCAACTTGCGCAGTTCTCACAATTAGAGGCCACCACAGGAATGTCTGAGACTTTGAAGGCCTATGTTGACAGTATGGCGGGCGAGCGAATGATGAGCAGCACCAGCATGATTGGCAAAACTGTTGCGGTACCCGATGCACCTGCCGTCATCACCAAAGGTGGCAAGCCAGCACAAGGCTTTGTGAGCTTGCCCACTGGCGCTGAAGGCGTGAAGCTGGAAGTCTTTAACGACAAAGGTCAATTGGTGACCAATCAAATCATGGGCGCTCAAAGCATTGGCGACATGCCTTGGGTTTGGGATGGCACCAGCGATGCAGGAAGCCAAGTGCCTGCAGGTAACTATACGTTCAAAGCAACCGTGATCAGCCAGGGCAAAACCTTAAAACCCCCAGTGCATGTTTTGTCAACAGTTACGGGAGTGAACCAACAAGCCGATAAAACAATTTTGTTGGAAGTCGCGGGTGGGAAATCTGTCAAGTTGACAGACGTTCAACGCATCGGCACTTAAGCAGCAGACAGCACATCACAAAATTTCAGAATCTTTAACCAAGACCCAACTCAAAACTAGGAGTTAACAACCATGTCTTTCTATACCTCTCTAACCGGATTAAATGCTGCCACCGCAATGTTGGGCGTTACAAGTAACAACATTTCCAACGTGGGCACCACCGGTTTCAAGCGCTCACGAGCAGACTTCGGAGATATTTTTGCGACCTCGCCTCTGCAAAAAGCTTCTTCCACTGTGGGTCAAGGGGTTTCGCTGAAACAAGTATCCCAAGAGTTCAGCCAAGGTAACATTTCTTTCTCATCTAACGCACTTGACTTGGCTGTGACGGGTGACGGCTTCTTCCCCATGCGCTCCGCTGATGGATTGCAAGAGGTTTTTACTCGAAATGGCTCGTTCTTGCTGAACGAGCAGTTCAACGTGGTTAACTCATCAGGTCAACGGTTAATGGCGGCGACAGTTGACTCAACCGGTAGTGCGAATGTGAATGAGCGCGTGGTGCTGACCATTCCGCAAAAAACCTCTGGCGATGCAAAACAAACATCATTGGTTTCTCTGGGTCTTAATTTTCCAGCTGACGCTGAAGTAATTACCGACACATTCAATAGAGCCAATCCATCTACTTACAACAAGTCTACTGCGTTCACTGTTTACGACAACGGTGGCAACGGTTATCTTGCAACAATTTATTACGTCAAAACAGCCAATGCGAATCAGAACGTGCCTTATAACAAATGGCAAACTCATGTGTTCGTTGGCGAAGACCAGGTGAACGCTTCTCTGGTTCAAGCAACTGACCCCAACAACGAAAAAATCTTCGTGAACAAATACGGTCAAACTGCGGCTTACAGCGCAATTAAAGATGAATTGACCACTGCTAAAACTCAACTTTTTTCACTTGATGAGTTGACGGCAAAGAAAATATCCACAGCAGCTGAAGTTATTGGTGACACTGTGCCCGAAACTGGTTTTGACTGGATTGCAGGCAAAACCAAAGCCGAGATTGCAAGCATTCTGGTCCCAGGTGCGTTTTCAGTAGACATCGATGGCAGTGGCGTTCCAGTTTCGGTGGATCTGTCCAAGCTGGCCAACTTGCCAGCTAATACAAAGATCACTGGCGACATGATTGCTGAAGAAGCGACCAATCAATTGATCAAAGGATTTGGTACAGCTCGAGTTGTGACATCTGGCACTGCGACCATCACGGGTGGTGAACGCTATGGCATGAAGGTAGGCTTTGATGCTGTCAACAAAAAATTCTTTGTTCAATCAGGAACGACCGGTGACACCTCCAGTATTGGCATTACTTCAGTCAAAAGTGCCATCACAACAGCACTTGGTTTAAAAATAGACGAGACGCCGCCAGAAGCAACAGCGGTCCGCGGTATTCGCTCAACAGCTGCAACTGCGATTGGCTCTACACCTACTGTCAACATTGCCTCGAATTTCAATGTTGACGCAACCAACAATAAATTTATCGTGACCGTGGACGGCATTAAGTCAACGGTCAGTGTGGATATTGGTGAGTATTCATTGGCTGAGTTTACATCTGCATTGCAGAACAAAATCAATGCAATGACAGAGACCAGGACCGACGGATTGACACCCAAAGAAATCAATGGCGTCAAAGTTGAATTTGATCCCATCAAAAAGGCCTTTAAATTTACAAGTGGTACAACTGGTTCAGACTCTTTCATGAAAATTTCTGGCGAGCCAATATGGGGCTTATCAACAGTTGAAGCAGGCCGTGGTTCTACCTCCACTTGGATTCAGCCCACACAGCACGTTGACTACGCCAATGGCACACCACAACCCAAATACATCGATGGTGAAGGCAATGAAACGACAAGCAGCGACGGCTATGTAGGTCTTCCCGCATGGTCTCCTGTTTACTTGGACAAAGGCGAGCTGACATTTGACACTGGCGGTAATCTGGTGTCGCCCGTTGAAGGTACGCAGTTAGAAACTGTCTATCTTGCAGGTGGTAAGGGTGCTTTGACCATCAACATTGATTACAGTGCTTCAACACAATTTTCATCTGCATTTGCTGTTTTATCGCAATCACAAGACGGTGCACCTGAAGGTGACTTGGTTGGCGTGACCATCGGTAACGATGGCTTGGTCAGCGCGTCTTTCTCTAACGGATCACAAAAATCTTTGGCCAAAATTTTGCTGGCCAACTTTTCTAGTCCAGTCGGTTTGCGTCAAATTGGTGACTCTAGCTTCTTGACCTCAGCGGCTTCTGGCAAACCTATTTTGGGCACACCAGGCTCTGCTGGATTCGGTACTTTGCGAGCAGGTGCAACAGAGCGTGCCAACGTGGACTTGACACAAGAATTGGTAGATTTGATTACGGCTCAACGTAACTTCCAAGCGAATGCCAAAGCCATTGAGACGTCTAGCACGATGACGTCCGCCATCATTAACTTGCGCTCTTAATCAGCTCAAGCTTTGACCTCATAACAGGACTTCAAAATGGATCGTTTAGCCTTTAACGCCGCGGCTGCCATCAATGAAATGCGGACTGGCCGCCAGATGACAACCAACGAATTGGCCAACGTTGCGACGCCTGGTTTCAAGCGAAGCTTTGAATCGGCCATGATGACTCTTAAGGTTCAGGGCGCTGGTTTCGAGTCTCGTTTGCAACCTCAGGCATATGCCAGCGACAACATCAACATGAAACCGGGTGTGATTGTCAAGACAGGTCGTGATTTGGATGTTGCCATGGACGAGCAAACCGTGATGGGCGTTACGGCAAGCAATGGTGAGCTGGCCTTTACGCGCCGGGGCGATCTGAAGCTCAACGGCTCGGGTGTTTTAGAAATGGGCACAGGTGCATTGGTTCGCGGACAAAACGGCGGCCCTATCACCATTCCTCCAGGATTTTTCGTCAAGATCAGTAAAGATGGTTCGATTTTCGCCACCAACCCAGCACAAGCGGGTGTGGCTGTGCCTGTTTTGATTGATCGAATTTTATTGCGCGACGCCAGTCAAGTTTCTTTAGAGCGTCGCGAAGACTCCCTCTACAAAATTGTGGGGAAACCTGCAGGCGAGGACATTCCCGTGACTGGCAAATTGGCCACGCTCACCCCAGAAACACTAGAAGGATCCAACGTGAATGCCATGGAAGTCATGGTGAAACTCATGGATCAAAGCCGTTCATTTGAAATGCAGGTGAACGTGATCAAACAAAACAAAGACGTTGATGAGTCGGGCGGCAGCATGATGCGTGCCTCTGCTTAACCGTCTTTATTTTTTAACCAACAACTGAACATTTCAAAAGGAGCTCGCCATGGACGCAAGTATGTGGGTCGCCAAAACTGGCCTTGATGCGCAACAGACGCGCATGAACGTCATTTCCAATAACTTGGCCAACGTGAACACCACGGGCTTCAAGCGCGATCGCGCTGTATTTGAAGATTTGCTGTATCAAAACATTCGGCAAGCCGGTGGCCAAACGGGTGCCAACACACAAGCCCCTACGGGTCTGATGCTAGGTACCGGTGTGCGCGTGGTTGCTACTGAAAAGCAACACGCACAAGGCAACATGGTCAATACCCAAAATCCTTTGGATGTGGCCATTACAGGAGAAGGATTTTTCCAAATTGCTCAACCCGATGGCACCATTGCATACACACGAGATGGCAATTTCAAACTCTCTAACACTGGTCAACTTGTGACAGCTTCTGGTGCTTTGCTTCAGCCAGCCATCACCATTCCGAACACAGCTTCATCGGTTACTTTTGGCCGTGACGGTACCGTTTCAGTTGAGCTAGCAGCGGGCGGCTCACAAGTTATTGGCCAAATTCAATTGGCCCGATTTGTCAATCCAAGCGGCTTGGCAGCCAGGGGGCAAAACCTGATGAAGGAAACGCCCGCATCAGGCGCGCCTCAAATTTTGCAACCTGGTGTCACAGGTGCAGGCAACTTGATGCAAGGCACATTAGAAGCGTCCAACGTGAACGTGGTGGAAGAAATGGTCAACATGATTGAAACCCAACGCGCCTACGAAATTAACTCCAAAGCCATCTCTGCTGTGGATGGCATGTTGAAGTTCATTAACAACAATCTGTAAGGCTATTCACCATGACATTGCTTGCCACTCCTGCTCAAAAGTATTTCAGCGCCGTCACTCGAATTGCTGTCGTATTGGGTTCCGTCACAGCTGTGATGGGCCTGACAGCTTGCACCAACGTGTTACCACCTCAAGCGATGACACACTCACCTCAGTTCGAGCCGGTTTACCCAGTTCAAAATACTCGAGAAACCATGGCAACTGGGGCCATCTATGTCGGACGTCAAAGCGACAGTTGGTTTGGCAAAGGGCGTAACTTTCAAGTGGGCGATGTCATCACTGTTTTGCTAAACGAATCGACACAAGCGGCTCGAACACAAAATGGCTCAGTTGAGCGTACCTCTTCTAACAATTTGGTTCCTGAAGGCTTGAAAGCTTATGGCACCGGGGTTGGCGGTTTCATGAAGGGCATTAACCTCACCGGAGGTAGTGTGTCCAACAAAGGAACTGGCGCAGCCGATCAGCAAGCCAGCCTTAATGGTTCTGTGGCAGTGTCTGTCGTAGAAGTCATGCCCAATGGCAATTTGGTTTTGCGCGGTGAAAAACAACTCGCATTGACCGAAGGTTCTGAAATTATTCAAGTCTCCGGCATCATTCGCCCAGATGATGTAGCGCCCAACAATACAGTTCAATCACGTCGTTTGGCAAATGCCCAAATTGCCTACCGCGGCTCAGGCGACTTGGCGAATGCCACGCGTGCTGGTTGGGGCACCAGCGCGTTGTTGAAACTCTGGCCTTTCTAAGTTCATCTCTCATTCAGTGAATAGACCCCAAAGTAAGTCATCATGAAAAAATTCAAGCATTCTTGGACCGCCCTGTTCTTGGCACTCAGCATGGGCTGCACCAGCGCCATGGCCGATCGCATCAAAGACCTCACCAATGTGGCGGCCATGCGAACCAATCAACTCATTGGGTATGGCTTGGTGGTTGGCTTGCAAGGTACAGGTGACGGCTCAGATGTGTCCTTCACCGCCCAAAGCATGAAGACTTTGCTCAACCGTTTAGGGGTTAGTTTGGAAGGCCCTTTGTCTGATTTTGAGACAGCCACCAGTGCTGGCAAGATTGACATCAAAAACGTGGCGGCTGTCATGGTCACGGCAGAACTGCCTGGCTTTGCCAAGCCAGGTCAAAAAATTGACATCACCGTGTCAGCCATCGGCAAGGCCACCAATTTGCGTGGTGGCACTTTGTTGCTTAGCAGCTTGCGTGGCGTTGATGGCGAAATTTATGCCTTGGCTCAAGGCTCACTCACAGCCACTGGCATTGATGCCTCAGCAGCAGGCTCTAAGGTCGCCATTGGTGTACCCACGGCCGCCCGCATTCCATCAGGTGCCACCGTTGAACGTTTGGTTGACAACCCATTCGACAAAGCCGACCGCATTGTTTTGAATGTTCGTGAAAGCGACTTTACGACCACCAACGCCATCGTGACTGCTATCAATGGCCGTTTTGGCAGCGATGTGGCGCGCGCTTTAGATGGTGTATCAATTACCATACAAGCTCCTAGAGACCTGACCCAGCGCGTTGCCTTCATGAGCATGATTGAAAACATGGATGTCATGCCAGGCGAGCCCACTGCACGAGTGGTGGTCAACGCCAAAACGGGCACTGTTGTCATTAGTCGCAACGTCCGTGTAACAGCTGCTGCCGTGACCCATGGCACCATCTCTGTTTCAATTGCGGCAACGAACGAAATTTCTCAGCCTGGCGCCTTTAGCCAAGGCCAGACTGCGGCTGTTCAAAACGCAGAAGTCACGGTCAGCGAGCCTAACAAACCCATGTTCTTGTTTCAGCCTGGGGTGGATTTGAGACAAATTGTGGATGCCGTGAATCAGGTGGGTGCATCGCCATCTTCTTTGATTGCCATTTTGGAAGCACTTAAAAGTTCAGGCAGTTTGCGCGCCGAACTCATTGTGATCTAAATCGCATACGGCAAAGCCAACTCAACAATTTGAACTGGCACAAAATTTGCTGATAAGTTATTCAATTAACCCATCAAGCAAATTCCGACACCTATCATGGACGCCATCAGCAATCCCGCCCCCAACTCCTACTTAGACTTTGATGGTCTGGGTCAGCTAAAGGGACAAGCACGCACTGATGCAAAAGGCGCCATCAAGGAAACAGCTCAGCAATTTGAGGCCTTGTTCCTGCAGATGATGATGAAGTCAATGCGCGATTCCATTGAGAAAAGCGAGTTGTCTGAGTCGAGCACCATGGACACGTTTCAAGGCATGTTCGACAAAGAAGTGTCTGTGCAATTGGCCAAAAAGAACAGCTTGGGTTTGGCCGACATGCTGGTGAAAAACTTAGAACAACAGCAAGCCAACCTCTCCACTACGGCAGATATTCTGAAGCAGCGGCAAGATCCTGCCGCTTTCAATGCCACTGCCAAAGGCATGGCCCTCAATCCTAAGTCCATGGGCATTCCCTTGGACAAATTAAGTGACAAGCCCGCTGGCATTTTATTGCCCAAACCACAAATTCTGCCTTTGAATTTGCCGCCCAAACCCATTAGTGGGAGTGGCACATGACCGACATCGTCAGCGTCGCCTCAAATGCGGTAGCCTCATACCAACGCGCACTTGCGACTGTTAGCAATAACATCGCGAACGTGGCAACAGAGGGATACTCTCGTCAAGAAGTCGTCCTTCAATCGAATCCAACGGCCAAGGTAGGCAATGTTTACTTAGGCACTGGCGTGATGATCGACAGGGTCAAGCGCCAGTACGATACTTTTGCGGAACTTAATTTACGCAACAGCAACAGTGACTTGGCAAGTCAAGAACCCATGGTGAATTATGCCAATCGCATCATTGACATCATGGGAAGTGATTCCATGGGCCTTAGCAGTGCCTTGGACAAATTCTTCAATACATCCCGAGAACTTTCTGCTGACCCCGCGTCTACAGTCAAAAGAACCAGTTTCATTCGTGATTCTCAAGGTTTGGCATCCCGATTTGCGCAACTCTCTTCACAACTTGATTTGGTCCAAAGTGAGACCAATGAAGCGCTCAATGGGTATGTGAGCCAAGTCAACACACTGGCCTCCCAAATTGCGCAAGTGAATCAGCAAATGAACAAGCAACAAACGGCCGAGGCACAAGCGCCAGATTTGCTCGATCAGCGCGATTTATTGCTTAAATCTTTGTCTAGCTTTGCGCATATCAACACGCACTTCAACGGAAACGGCTCTGTTGACGTTAGCTTAGGCCCATCATTTACAAGAGAAGTGTTGGTTCAAGCCAGCAAAGCTACAAAGATAGGTGTTGAGATTGATGAAAAGAATCCAGAAAAAATCAGCTTGATACTTGATCCCTATTCCAATCCACAACCGCTGACCTCCATTACCAGTGGCAAGATTTCTGGCATGTTGGCTTTTCGCGAACAGATTCTTAGCACCAGCCGCAACTCATTGAATCAGCTCGCTGCGCAAATGGTCAAAGAAGTTAACACGCTTCATCAAGGCGGTATTGACGCCTATGGCACCCCCGGTCAAGCACTTTTTAAAATTGGCACGACAACAAGCAATGCTGCGGCCAATATCGAAACTGTTTTCGAAGATCCTCTTCGCGTGGCAGTTGCCAGTCAGTTTCGAATTATTGAGGCACCAGAAAATGTCAGCGGTATTGACGCACACTTGTCATTTAAAGACCCGCCACCTGCAGGACCTGCTGCACTTCAAACCTTGGTTGCCAATAATGGTACACCAGAGGCTTCTGTTCCAATCAAAATTACGGGCTCAAGCAACATAGGCGCCGTTGCCACAATTCCGAATGGCTTAACCAATGTGGCGCTATTTTTGTCAGGTGCGGATACTGGCCAAAATCTGCAAGTCTTCACACGAGATGGCCGTCACATTGCGGGAACCCCGCTTACTGAAGGCTCTTATAAATCTTTGCTAGAGTCGCCTGATAACGGGTTTGTTGCAAATGCCACTTACAGCGCACAGTATCTGAACAGCAAGAACAATCCATCTGATTTCAAAG
>Ga0138283_1137787_pt1 | contig 9562 bp, 3 predicted proteins | sample S_130109_E_mt_FD_106901 | JGI IMG/M metagenome (GOLD analysis project Ga0138283, IMG submission 106901) | Freshwater microbial communities from Lake Simoncouche, Canada - S_130109_E_mt (Metagenome Metatranscriptome) | ecosystem: Environmental > Aquatic > Freshwater > Lake | place: Canada: Quebec...
ATAAAGTTTTTCACTGTTATACTTTCTTGTCGTTTTTGTTGGTTTAGCGAAACCTCCATCTGCCGTTGTATTATAGTGTCAAGGGGTTTTTCCCGTATTCACTATTTTTGCTTCCGCATATTAAAAAGTTTATAGCTTTCTTTGTAAAAAGCTCGACGTCTGGGTCATTTTTCCGTTAAGTGACACCCCGTTTGGTTACCCGTGTCTTACACATTGTTGTCAAGGGGTTTTTCCCGTATTCAACTCTTGTGGACTTAGTCTAACCCGTTTTTGTGTGCGTTATCACATAACCCATTTTTATTATATTATATTTTATTATTTTTGCAAGATTAATTTTTCCAATATTTTCCGTAAGTCCTTATTAGGAGCTCGCGCAGTATTTTTACTGATTTGCACAAATCTACGGACTCTTCTTGGATTCTTTATTCCCAAGTGTTTATTAATTATTTTAACTTTGTTATTCTTTTTAGGTTTACTTAATAAGAAAATTTATTTATCAACTATATTTGTAATTTACGCTTTTGACACTGTTCAAACTATTAACAATGTCAGAAAATATGTCTCAGCTGTTTCTGAATCTCCCATCACTTAGCTTAACTCTATCAGCTTCTGAAGAGTTGCAAATTCGGAATTCAGCTAAATCTTCGTTAGGAACTCCCACTAAAGTTGCACCACTACGATCTGCATCTGGTATCGCTCGTGCCGAGAATCAATTATTTTTAACTGATTCCCTCCCGGTGACATCTAAAATACAGAAACGTTTTGTTGTAGCTTTGATTTCTGATTACAATCGCCTTTCTCGTAAAGATCGATCTAAATCATCAAAAATTTTCCAAATTCCCTCTAATATTTCATATTTACAAATTCTATATCAATATTTAACTAAACAACTTCGCAATGATCAGGATATTACTAATTGTTTCTTTCTTTTCCTTAAGTCTTTGTCTATCGCACGAAAATCTTTTCAATTTAATGATTCAACATTCCTCCCAATATCCTCTGCATCTCGTCTTATTAATGCTTCATTATGTCTTTTGCTTAATCTACCAAGTTTATCTAATTGCCCTAAAATCACTGCTTACGCGTATGTTCTTCGACTCTTCCTTAAAGATAAAGTTCTTAACAATTCTGCCATTCTATCTGCTCTATTGTTACCTCGTTCTTATGGAGCGTCAAGTTTTTACGCCTCTGCAACTGCCAATCTTAAGACCTTAAATTCCGAATTTATATCATATGCTACTTTGTTCAAACAATATAATAATACTCCTTCACTTAAAAATAACTTTATTGATATCATTTATGCTTATTATACATTATTTTACAGTATCACTGAAGACGCCGATATAACTGAGTCAGGCATCAGTGACACTTTTCAATTTTTAAATAATCAATATTCCCGTTTTATAGCTGAGCCTCAGATAGGTATTTCTGTTAATCATACAATTGATGGAAGCCTAGATGATGCTATTAATAAATCTCTTAATTTATTTTCAGAATTAACAAAAGCTCTATCCGACAAATATCAATCTACTGTAAATGACTATCAACGTAAAATTATTGCATCTATCACTTCAATTTATAATTTGTACCGTTTTACAACTCACAAATTGTCTCTTCAAGACTTTTGTGTTAATCTCTGTGGTGTTATTGGTGCCGCTGGTTTAGCATCCGATATCATCACACAATTAATAATAACTGTTAGGTCCTTATTTTTAATGCCCGTCGCTCAATCATTGAGTGCAGGTCACTTTAATATAATTAAATCTATATTTTTATCCCTCTATTGTATTTTTGTAGGAACCCTCCCTGGTAAACATACTGTTGATGAATTTGCTATGCGCATGGATCGTTTTCCAAAGATGATCTCTGGCATCGAAACTATGTGGTCTAAATTAGATCTCGTGGTTGGTCAAGCACATTCATTTATAGAAGAAAAATTTTTAGGTCGCCATAATAAATTTGTTAGTTCAGAAATGCTCGATGAAGTTATCACTTGGGCGGATGATGTTGCTAAATACGCCGGTTATATGGAAAGAAATGAAATTAACCGTGATATTGAAACAATGACAGCCGCTTCTAAGCTATATCCTCGTGGAGTGCGTCTTATAAAAGAATGTACCCGTCTCAAATTAGCTCCCTCAAATTTAAATTTAATTAGGTCCCTTCTCCCTGGTGCTATTAAGCTCAGTGACGCAGCCTTTAAGTCAGGTGCCAATAAGCATTCATTACGTGTGGAGCCTATTGTTGCTTGGTTTACTGGTTCGACTGGTCTTGGTAAGACTGGCATGACTTATCCCTTCATAATCGATATGATGCGTGTATTTGGTCCTGTGCCTAAGGATTGGCAACAGAACATACATGCACGCATCGCCGAGAATGAATATTGGGATGGTTATGACGATCAAGAGTATCTAATCTACGATGATTTTCTTCAAAAGAAAGATTCTGCGGCTAACCCCAATGTTGAACTCTTTGAAATGATTCGTGTAACTAATGCTTTCCCCTTTCAACTACACATGTCTTCTGTTGAAGATAAATCAAATAAATTTTGTAATGCTAAATTCGTGTTTCTCTCCTCCAATCTTGATGTTATTAGAACTGAATCCTTAAATTGTCCTGAGGCTGTTCAGAGGCGTATCGATTATGCTTACAGGGTCTCCATTAAACCGGAGTTTCGTGAGTATTATACCAATGCGTCTGGACAACAGTGTTTCAAATTAGATGCAGCAAAAGCTCGTGCTGCTGCTCGCATTCTGTTAGGTCCCAATAATAAAAATTTAACAACTAATAATCTTGAGGTTTACGTTTTTGAACGTTTCTCTGTGTTTGATGGGAAAACGTTACAGACGAATATGACTTATGCCGATGTCGTCAGACAGTGTTCTGATGCGTTGGAGAGTCGTTTCGCCCGTCACGTTGATTCATCCGAATATTTAGAGGCGTATCGTGAACCCCAATGGTTAGAGCTAACACCCCCTCCCACATTGCCAGAAGATATAATCGAATATCCCTTACAAGCTAACGCCCAAATTGGAGTATTGCCTGCTGTTGCTGTGGTAACTGCCCGTCTTTCAAGGTGGTTGGTTATGCAGCACTTCATACGTGCTTTATTATTTGGAAATTCAGAAGATACTTATCTTATGGATTTATTGTATTATATTAAAAATGGTATGTCAAATTTATTAGAACGATTTAATGTTATTCCCCCTCCCTCAAATTTATGGTCAAATCAATCGTATAGTTATTATAAAAATTATGCGGTTTCTATTAAAAATTATTTGTTAAATTGTCAAAATCAAATGTCTGAAACTCTTGTGTCAACTCTTGGTGCAAGTTGGAAATATTTTAAAATAGCGCTTCTCGCTGGTATATTTATATTAACCACTATGTTTGTAAAATCTGTTGAAAAGAAATGTTTGCCTAAATTTATAACTGAAGATGATAAATTAAGTATGTTAGTGAAAGAGGCTAATACATGTTTAGAAAATGATTGTAGAAATTGCAAGATCTGCAGCAATTCCGTTCCCACGCCTTCGAACGCGATATGGAATTCAAACTGCGCTTGCTATATACGTCGTATGGAACTCTCGCGAGAAAACATACGTCAGTATTGTGTTTCTATGTATGGAAATCAACGTGTATCCCCCGATCATGACATGACTTTAACCGACATGTATGATGTGATTGAACAAATTTGTAATTGTGATTGTGCCGTGTGTCCCTACTGTAATGATGAAGAACTTAAATCAAAGTTATACGAAACTGCAAAATTGCACAAGACTAATTGTGTATGTTTACTAACTCGTTTTTACCAAGGTTATAGAACTGAATCATTGCTTCAATTTTTGGTCACTTTAAAAGATAATCTCCCTGCATATTCCCTGAAAAATAAAGAACTAATTAGACTTATATCCCAATCAGAATATTCCCGCGATATCCCGTTGTTTAAAGAGAGCCAAGGTCCTCTTTATGACGCAAAAACTAAAAGTGTAGCTCCCCGGACTAAAATTGTTAATCAAGCTCCCGCTATCTATGAAGGTCGCCAAGCGCGTAACGCTGTGCGAACTACTATTAAAAATCAAGGCCCCCATTATGATATGAAAATGAAACATGTAACAACATCCCGAATCATTAACCAAAGTGTTGCAAATTTGACTCCGTTTATTGATGATGTACAAACTACACTATCAAAAGCAGATATTCATGTTCGTGACGCATGTAATATATCGAATTGTGGTCGGTGCTTATCGGAACAATCGTCTGTATCTTTGCAAAGAAATCTACCTGAGCAAGATGTAGGCGCTATAACGATAGTACGTGATGTCGTGTATAAAAATCTATTTAAGTTTGTTGTGACTAAGACGGATTCCCGGAACGTGAAAACAACAACTTATTATGGACAAATATTTATGCTCGGAGGTCGATTAGGTTTAATACCGAAACACTTCCTTAGAGCAATTAAAATGGATCAAGAACTTGGATATACTTTAGAGTTTTGTCTCGAAGATGCATTTGCAATAACAACTAGTCAGTATCCAGTTGAAGTAATACAAAGTGCGGAAAATCATATTGAACATGATTCCCGTGACTTAGCTATTATTCAACTCCCGATTAACGCTGGTTGTTATGCACAGGCATTCAAACATATTGTTGACGAACAAGATTTATTCAGAGTAGGACACAATCCCGGTATCTTAGCAAGGTATCAGGTTGCGACTGAAAAAGATAGACAAAAAGGCATTCGCCACTACCGCGAAATGTTTTATTTGTCAACTCTTACTCCTGAAGACAGTCTTGTGGAAACTAATATGCGTGATGAGATAATTACAAATAGAGGATCATATTTATATCATGCTGTGACTGTTCCTGGTGATTGTGGATCCATCCTAGTCGCTAGAAGCACAAGCATTACACAAAAGATTGTTGGTATGCATATTGCCGGTTTGATGGGCGTCGTCGAAGGTATCTCTGTTAGCATTACGCAACAGATGATTACCAAGATGATGTCTCATTTCAAATCGTCATCGCAATATGGACACGCTATTGTTCCGTTTGATGTCAGAAGTGATATCCTACGTGATAATGGTGTATTTCAATTGCATGGCACAAAAGTTGGCGTTCGCATTAATGGTAGTGTTAAAACTGCTATGTCGCGTTCTGCTGCTTTTGGAGCTTTATGTGTATCTCCAAATAAACCCGGATATTTAAGACCATTCACCGGACCAACTGGTGAACGAATTGACCCTATGAAATTACAGAGATCGAAATATGGTGTTGTTAGACCGTTTGTGCCCTTAAATCGTGTACAAACTGTCTACGAGGCGATGTCCGTTTTCTATCATCGTGAGTATCAAAACACTCCCGAGTGGTATAAACAGCCATTGACTCTAGAAGAATCTATCATCGGAATTGATGGTGATCCTTTTATCAACGCTATAAATCGACAAACTGCTCCTGGATACCCCTATACTTTCAGAAAACCTGCAGGTACAGTCGGGAAACAGGGTTGGTTTGGAAAAGATATGGAATATGATTTGACTAACTCGCATTGTTTACAATTGTTAGATGATGTTGAACAATTAAAGCTCAGTATGTTGGATAATGTACGCCCTGAGATTATCTGGATAGATACATTGAAGGACGCTAAAATTCCAATTGCTAAAGCCGATATTGGTAAAACTCGTCTGTTCACCGCTTGCCCTATGCATTACAGTATTGCTTTTAGACAATATTTTCTCCCGTTCATTGCACACGCTATGAGGAATCGTGTAGATAACTCTCTAGCCGTTGGTATTAACCCTACCTCTGTGGAATGGACTAAGCTCGCTCAGCGTCTTCAACGTCAAGGATCTAACGTTATTGCAGGAGATTATTCCAATTTTGATGGAACTCTACCTGTGCAATACGTTGAGATCGCCGTGAAGATCATGTGCGACTGGTTACTTGCTAACTGGGAAAATATTGTCAAAGCTAATCGTAATGTGGTTTGCGATCGACAATTAACAAAAGAACAATTTTACGATTTTGTTTATAAATTGGGAATGGAATGTTTCAATCATCTCCATATTGCTAATCATGAGGAAGCAAAGGGTGCTTTGGTTTATTTCGTTCGCAATGGTATACCTTCAGGTTGCCCTGCGACGGCTATACTTAATAGTATAGTAAATCATTGCGTCTTAGCTGATTCTTGGTTATCGATTATGGAAAATGAGCCTCTCTATGAACATTTAGCAACGATGAGTGCGTTTTTTGAGCACACATCGTCTATTTTTTATGGAGATGACTTCATTATGAATATACGACATTCCGTTATAGACTTGTATAATCAGGAAACTCTTACACAAGTTCTTAAAACCAATTTAGATATGGATATGACTGACGAAGCAAAAACAGGTGACATTGTAAAGGCTCGAAAACTAGCTGATGTCTCTTTTCTCAAACGCAAATTTCGCTTTGAAGAGAGTATTCAGTTATGGGTTTCCCCTATAGATATCAATGTGCTCCTTGATGCACCGAATTGGGTTAGAGCGGGTAATGCTTCTGCATTACAGATATGTGTTGACACTTTATCAACGTATTGTCTTACCGAACTAGCCCTACATGAGCAGAGTGTTGATGACCATTGGCGACCAAAAATGGTAGCTTGTGGCCTCAACATTACTCGTGGCACTGGAATTATTTTTAATCCTGATAGTAGGCGTTCTGTGTTAGCCAAATTCAGGAATGAACAATTGAATACAGAAATTAACTTTTAGTGTGATCTTTATATTATAATGTTAGATATATGGAAAATTAATATAATTGCTACTAAATTATAAGGCTTAGTTATTCAACTTTACTTATTAAGATGGCCAATGGCAGCCCCATTAAAATCTAGATATATATCAAATGTCATTAATTGATTAGGTAGTCATTAATGTCAGAAACTTACCTGCAAACTTTCAAAACACTCAAAATTATACTCAACAACAACAAATTCTCCAATTCTCATCTGAAGGTATTGCTCCTAACTCAGATGTCCATTTAGATCCAGTTTCATATAGTAAAGCTTTTATGGACTGTGTCAACGATGGACGTACTCATAATATTATTTCTTTCTTAGAGAGACCTATTATGATGACCACTGCAGCGTGGGCTACTACTACTGCGGCTGGTACTGTGTTACAGCAATACGAATTACCATGGGATATGTTATTCAAAGATATGTACAAAACTAAGGTGGATCGATTCTATGGTTTTCGTGCCGACGCCATGATTAGGGTACAAGTTAATTCTCAACCCTTTCAAGGTGGTCGATTGCTATTGAGTTGGATACCTGGTTATCGCTATTTAGGTAATAAACAACAATACTATTCTTCTTCAACAACATCTGCTGCAACTAATGTTAAATTTTTACCCGCTATCACTGGTTCACCTCATGTAGATCTTGATTTATCAACCTGCACTGAGGCTACTATGTGTGTGCCCTATATTAGTCCTTACTCGTTCTCCGAACTAACCAATGGTATAGGCTCTATGGGTCGGTTTCAATTAGTCGTCTACTCTCCTTTGAGTGATGTTGCTAGTACCGGTACCGTCGATTATACCATTTTTATGAACTTTAAAAACATACAACTTAGATACCCTACAGGATTACCTATATCAGCCACCGCACAGATCGGATCAGAAGCAGTGGAAGAAGCCGGTGGAGCAGGTATTGTTACCTCAACCGCCTCCGCTATATCTACTGCTTTAGGTGCTGTTACGGATATTCCTGGCATATCACAATTTGCCCAACCCGCGTTGTGGATATCGAAAGGTATTGCAGACGTCGCACGTCAATTCGGATGGTCTAAACCAACCTCTATTGAAGCGCCCCACGTTACAAAACTTTCTACCACACGTTTTATGGCAAATTCTGATGGCGTTGATACATCGCACATGTTGTCGTTGTTGTCTACCAATTCTCTTGAAACAGACGCGTCGCTTTTTCGTACTAATATTGATGAAATGTCAATCTCTCATATTGCACGGACTCCGTCTTATTACACCAGATTCAATTGGTCTGCATCGACTACAGCAGGTTCAGTGTTGTTCAGCGCGCCCATCACCCCAAACTTTTACCGTCATACTATATCCGCCACTCAGTATGCCCCTTCAACTTTAGCTTACACTTCAGCTGCATTCAGGCAATGGAGAGGTGGTATAAATTTTATATTTAAATTTGTTAAAACTAAATTTCATTCTGGTAGAGTTAGGATAATATACGTACCTGGTGATAATTCCGATGGTTCAGCTCTTCCCTCAAATTTCGATATAGATGCCAACTACTCAACTATAGTCGATTTGCGCTCTGACACTGATGTGGAGTTCAATGTTCCGTTTGTGGCTATCCAACAATGGTTACTCGTCGATAACGCTTTTCCTGGTACGGCACGTACGAACTTCTTCAGTACTGGCAATATTTATATGGTCGTACTCAATGAGTTACGTGCGGTTAGTACTGTTCAGAGTACAATCGAAATTTTAACTGAAGTTGGAGCGGCTGCAGATTTTGAACTGGCTATTCCACGTTTACCATCAATATATCCTAGTGATGTCACTTTCCCTCCTCCTCCTGCTGCTGCATCACCTTTAACTAGAATGTTGCAGGCCACAGCACAAGTTGGGGAATCGGAAGGTCTCATGGCGCCTATGGAAGTTATTCAAGCTTCTGGTGGCGTTACTGCTCCTTTAACATCTAATCAGGAGTTAGGCACTAATTATGTTGGTGGCGCAATCACTGTAGGTGAAAAGACGTCATCTATCCGACAAGTGATGAAGCGCTTTCATAAGGTGTTTTCTGATGCAGCTAACGGTAATTTAATTACAGGCTCTTATCAGATACAACCCTCCAAAGTTAATTCACCACTCTCATCCGGTTCAACCCTTCCTAGATCTATAGATATGTATGATTATTTCTCTTATCTTTACGCCTTTTTCAGAGGTAGTTTTAGGTTTAAGGTTTTGCCGTACGATTCTCAAATATATGCCGCGCGTGTGAGGTTATTACCTGAGCAATTGTTAACAGCTGGTGCTTCACCAGTAGGTTTTGTTAACTCGTTGCAACCAGAGTACTTTACAGCTGCAGATGTTTACATGCCTCGTAACATCGAAGGCGTATTTGAGTTTCAGGTGCCCCATTATGCGAGGTACCCCATACTCCCTATAATTGCTGGCGGAAATATCAGTTCTGACCTATTTCAACGTAACTTTACTGAAATAGATTTGTCTACATCTGGTACTGCACCATTGACAGATCGCACTCGAATTGCCGTATATCGTGCAGTCGGTGACGATTTTTCGTTCAATCAATTATTAGGAGCCCCATTCGTGTCGCAATATACAGCGTCATAGATAAAAACAATTCGTTCCATTACAGGTGAAACTGCGGAAACAATGGTAGGTTGTGGTGCTATCTAGCTAAAAGCTATGCTTTGCATAGTGAGTATGCTATCTAGCGCTCATTACACCGAAACTGTAATCGTTTACGAAAATTGTTGTGTGGATTGGGAATCCAGATTCGCGTTTAACGCAAACCCCC
>Ga0138283_1329091_pt1 | contig 9516 bp, 20 predicted proteins | sample S_130109_E_mt_FD_106901 | JGI IMG/M metagenome (GOLD analysis project Ga0138283, IMG submission 106901) | Freshwater microbial communities from Lake Simoncouche, Canada - S_130109_E_mt (Metagenome Metatranscriptome) | ecosystem: Environmental > Aquatic > Freshwater > Lake | place: Canada: Quebec...
GTAGGGTATTATGAAAAATTTTATACAAAAATCGCCAAAAATTTCCTCAAAATTTGAGGTCAAAGTAATTAGCTAAAAGCTCCTAGGTATTCTCAGCAAGAAAATTATAAACCTCTTGATTGCTGATTAGTATTCTAAAACTAGACTTCCTTCATAGGCCACTTTTACAAGAATATGTAAAGCATTTTTATTTTTTAGGGTGCAATGAAATGAACATACGCGGAACAAAAAATAAAAATAACGAAGCAGGTTGAAGAAGGGTTAGGGTTATGAAAGAAGTCTACTATATAGCAGAAACATTTATTAGATGACTAACTTTTTTGATCATACCAATAACTTCCTTAGAAGCTAAGAGATGTGAAGTAGTATTAACACCCCTCAACCCCAAGCCAGCCAAAGTAGATTTTTGCCTGTTTACCAATTTATTCTCGCTTTTTATCTGCTTAAGAGCGATTTTTTTATTTAAAAAATTTTCAAATAACATTATCAAACCTCATTATTATTGTTGGTATCAACCTTTAGAACCGCATTTCTTCTTTTAATAATTTCAGAAATTTCTTTTGATCTTTTATCGGCAATACTCCGTGGTGAATTAAGCTTTCCTAGTGCTTGGAAGGTTGCCCAAACCATATTATATGGGTTTGAAGTTCCGAGTGATTTAGAAACAATATCATGTATTCCCGCACATTCAAATATTGCTCGCATCGGACCACCGGCAATTACGCCAGTTCCAGCTGGAGCTGACCTCATACTGACCCGAGCCGAGCAAAATCTACCCTCTACATCGTGATGAATTGTTCTACCTTCTTTAAGAGCAACTTTCTTGAGAGATTTCCTAGCAACCTCAAAAGCTTTGTTTTTAGCATCAGCAACTTCTTTAGCGTTGCCCTTACCAAACCCAACTTTACCATTTTTATCCCCAACCACCACTAAAACAGCGAAAGAAAAGTTTTTGCCACCCTTAACAGTTTTGGAAACTTTGTTGACCGAGATTAACTTTTCAACTAATTCGACTGAATTTTTATTAGGTTTTGACATCTTTTTAAATTTAATTTAATTGAGTTAATTAGAATTGAAGACCAGCTTCACGACAAGAATCTGCCACCGCCTTTACTCTGCCACTATACAAGTAACATCCCTTATCAAAGACCACTTCCGTAACACCTTTTGTAAGGCAATCTTTTGCAAATTTGATGCCCACTAATTTAGCAATGTCAATACCTTTTTTACCCAGTAATTCATTTTTATCAAGCGCAGTTGATGAATAGGAGTTGATGATATTGCCGTCAATACCAATTAATTGCACGTAAATGTTTTTATTTGATCTAAAAACCGATATTCTTGATCTTTGACCTTTATTTCTTTTTTTTATATTATTTCTAACTCTGGTTTGTCTTTTTTTAGAACTACTAAGTGAGTCTGACATATTGATATTATTTAATGTTATTAAGCTTTAGCAAAGCTAGGAGGCCTTTAATTAGGCTTTAATTATTTTTTCTTACCTTCTTTGCGGACAATTGTTTTTCCAGCAATCTTGACACCCTTTCCTTTATAAGGTTCTGGCTTTCTAAAAGAGATGATTTCAGAAGCAACTTGTCCAACCAAAACTTTATCATCACTGGTCAGAACAATTAGGTTGGGTTTTTCAAATACCGCAATTATGTTTTGTGGCAAGAGATAGAATATCTCATGACTATATCCCAAACTTAAAATAATCACCGATTTCTCAACCGCAGCCTTGTATCCAACCCCATTAATTTCCAAAATTATTTTAAAAGGGGTTTGTAGTCCAAGAACAATATTCTTAACATTACTACGATCCATCCCAACATCAATTGAGGCTTTTTCAAATCCTTCTTTAGCTGAAAATTTTATCATGCTATCCACACAAACAACATCAACTGAAGGCATAGTGCTATAAGATTTTTTAACCTTACCATTATCAAAATTTATAACATTGCCAATAATGTTGACTTTGATATTTTCCGGTAATTTAACTGGTAATTTACCAACTCGTGACATAACTTTTTCTATAAAAAAATAATTAAACTATTAAGACTTACGCAAATTAGCTTTTGCAAATACAGGAAGCGCGACTCATTCCTCGATTAAAAAATAAAAAACTTATTAGTAAATAGTTATTCAAATTTAATCTTTTTGGCAAAGCAAGTTTCATATAGATATACCAAAGGAGCCAAAAAAATTAAGTGTAGATAAAATTGAAAGCAAAAGGTAGGATTTGCATAAGTCCTATTAGTACACCAAAATACAAATTATTAACCATGAGTCTAAATTTTTACATATGGTGTTTTAAACCATTTTAAGCATAAAATCAAATATTCCACGACAAGTCCTGTGAAGGAATTCTAACTAAAATATTCTTAATAAAACCTCACCCCCAATCTTGGAAGATCTGGCCACATGATCAGAAACAACCCCGCTAGAAGTAGAAATAACAACTATACCCAAACCATTCTTAACTACCGGAATTTTATCTGAAGCACAATAGACTCTTCTTCCTGGCTTGGAAACGACTGAAATTTCACTAACTACTGGGTTTGAAAGGTGGTATTTTAAATGTATATCGAACCTGCTCTTGCCATTTTTTTCAGAAATCTGGCTATAGTTAAGGATATAACCTTCCTCTTTTAAAATTTTAAGGATAGCTTCTCTTAAATTAGAAACGGGAGAAGCAACAACTTTGCGACCAACCATATAACCGTTGCGGATGATGGTGGCCAAATCGGAAACTGAGTGATTAACTGACATCGTATATTACCAACTTGATTTAGTTAAACCAGGAATTTGACCCCAAGAAGCTAGTTCTCTTATGGCTATTCTTGATAAGGAAAATTTTCTATAGACACCCCTTGGTCTTCCAGTAAGGCTACATCTATTTCTATATCGAATTTGAGCACTGTTTCTTGGTAACTCTGCTAATTTTATTTGGGCTTTGAGTCTGTCTTCAAAAGGAAGTGTGATATCGTTTGCAGTCCCTAGCAGGTGAGATCTTTTAGCTTTTAGCTTGATAGCCAGATCTTTTCTTCTTAAATTTTTGTTAATTGAACTTTTTTTAGCCATAATAATTTATTTGATGGGAAGATTAAGCTTTTTTAATAAATAGACCGATTCCTCTTTCGTCTTAGCGCTGGTAGCAATGGTAATATTCATACCAAAGATTTTTAATATATTATCTAGATCGACCTCTAAGAACACATTATGCTCTTTAAGACCAAAAGAATAATGTCCACTTTGGTTAAAACCTTTGGAAGATAAACCCCTAAAATCTCTAACTCTTGGCAAAGCTATATAAATTAAACGATCAAAAAATTCATACATTTTTTTACCACGCAAAGTTACCATACAGCCGATTCCCATATTTTCCCTCAATTTAAAAGTAGCAATTGATTTGCGGGATTTTGTAAGCACGGCTTTTTGACCAGTAATAGCAGAGACTTGAGATGCAAGGTAAGATAAAAACTTAGTATCGCTATCAACAGCTTTAATTCCAACATTAATACTGATTTTAGTTAGCTTAGGAATCTCCATATCGTTTTGATAGGAAAATTTCTTTTTTAAATCAGAAGTGGACTTTTTATATAATTCTCTTGTGTAAGACATCGTGTTTAGAAATTTCAATTATTTAATCAATTCATTAGGCAATTTTCTTGCCAGTTTTTCTGGAAATACGAGTTTTTCTAGTAAAATTTTTTCCTTCACCAGCTTCAACTTTGAAGGCAATTTTTACCGGCTTACCATTTTCAATATGAGAAAGGTTAGAGATGTGAATTGAACCTTCTTTTTTCATAATTTCTCCAGCTTGGTTAGAAGTTGGTTTCTTATGAAAAGTAACTAGATTCACACCAGCAACAATTACTCTGTCATTCTTAATGGACAATATGTTGCCAGTTTTACCCTTACTTGACCCAGTTATAATAATAACTTGATCATTTTTTTTAAATTTAAGTGCCATCTATAATACCTCCGAAGCAAGTGAAACGATCTTTAAAAAATTTTTTTTGTCTAACTTCTCTAGCAACCGGACCGAAAACACGAGTTGCCAAAGGTTCACCGTCTTTATCTACCAAAACAATTGCATTATCACCAAAGATAATGAAACTGCCGTCTGGTCTGACGGTTTTACTTCTAGTTCTAATAATGACGCCTTTAGCAACCTGGCCTTTTTTAACCTTTGAGCCTGGTATAATACTGGTAATAGAAACAACTATAATATCACCTACTGAGGTTATCATATGATCACTTCCGCCTAGAACTTTAATACACCGAGCGGTTTTAGCGCCCGAATTATCGGCAACTACTAAATTGGTTTGCATCTGAATCATTATTTAAGCCTCGCTAATTGTGGTTAATATCCATCTTTTATTTTTAGATATAGGCCTAGTTTCTTTAATAAAAACCTCTTCACCTATGTTTAATTTTTTTTCCCCATCATAATGTACCAAATACTTTTTGTGAGAAGTAAGATATTTGCCATATTTTTTATGAGGCTTATATAGAGTCGCTTCCCCTTTAAAAGTTTTATTGTCTATAATATTTAAAATTTTTACCTTCATAGTTATTGCTCATTAAACTTAGTAAATAATCTAGCCACTTCTTTTTTAATTTTTTTTATGTTTTTTGATGCCTCAAAATCTCCAGAAGAGCGTTTGATTCTCATCATAAAAAGGCTTTTCTTTTTTGATGAAATATCTTGTAATAAAGATTTTTTATCTTCAATTTGTAACATAAATTATATCAGATTAATAATTTTGGTTTTAAATGGTAATTTGGCAGACGCCTTTGTTAGTGCTAGTATTGAGGATGCCTCGTCAACGCCGTCGATTTCAAAAATTACCCTACCTGGCTTAATTTTTGCTATATAATATTCCACACTACCCTTACCACTTCCCATTCGAACTTCAGCCGGTTTTTTAGTAACTGGGGTATGAGGAAAAACTGAAATCCAAAGTTTTCCAGCTCTTTTCATATAACGACTTAACACTTTTCTTGCTGATTCAATTTGCTTAGAATTTAACTTGCATGGCTCTAGGGATTTTAACCCAAAAGACCCATATGACAATTGACTACCTGATTTAGCGTTGCCAAGGATTTTTTTTCCACCCTTTTGAGATTTTCTATATTTGGTTTTACTTGGTAATAACATATTTGATTTAGTATATTTATTGATTATGCCTTAAAAAATTGTGAGTCCTATTTTTTTTCAACAAAACCTTTATGCACCCAGACTTTAACACCAATTACTCCATATGTAGTGTAGGCATTGGCGGTAGCATAGTCTATATCACATCTTAAGGTGTGAAGTGGGACAGATCCTTCTTTGTACCATTCTGTTCTGGCAATCTCAGCACCACCCAATCTGCCTGCACAAGCAACTTTGATTCCAAGAGCGCCATATTTCATTGCTGATTGCATTGACTTTTTCATAACTTTTTTAAAAGCGGCACGGCTTTCTAATTGCTTGGCAATGTTTTGAGCAATTAAAGCGGCGTTCATATCAGGCTTATCAATCTCAACAATTTTGACTTCGACCTTTACACCAGAAATTTTCTCGACAGCTTGATTAATTCTTTCAATATCAGAGCCTTTCTTACCAATCAAGATGCCAGGCTTAGAGGTTTTTATTATTAAATGAATTTTGTCCGACGGCCTCTCAATAAGAACGCTTGCTATACCGCAATGAGCATATTTAGTTTTGATGAACTTTCTAATATGAACGTCATTAATCAATTTTTTTGCATATGATTTTTTATCAAACCAAACTGATTCCCAGCTTTTTTTGTTTAAAATTCTAAAACCAACCGGATTAACTTTTTGACCCACTGTTTTTACCTTTTGTTATTAATTATTCTAGAAGTTGATATAAAGCGAGTTTTACAAAGGAATTTTAATTGTTTAGAATGAACCTGCCAATAGGATCACCTTTTAAAAAATTAAAAAACTTAAAGTATCTAAGTAAGTCGACACTTAATATCTATTGTTTTTCCACTAACACAACCCTGATGTTGCTAAAAGTCTTTAGTATTTGACTAGATCTACCTCTAGCGCGAGCACTAAATCTTTTTAAAGCAAAAGCACGACCAACATCAATTCTTTTTATAAATAAATTATCAACATCCATATTGTGGTTATTCTCGGCATTGGACATTGCTGAATAAACCAAATCCCTTACTGGCCCAGCAACTTTCAAATTGCAAAACTTTAATTTCATCAGCACTTCTGTCACTGACAAACCCGGTAAATTTCTAGTCAATTTCATGACTTTAAGTGGGCTAGACTTAATGGCATTTAGATATGCAACTGCTAATTTTTCTTGCCCAGCTTCTGATTTTTTTTCTTTAGTTAAAGACATAGTTTTATTAAGATTTTTTAACAGTTTTATCACCGCCGTGACCGTAAAAAGTTCTAGTTGGAGCGAATTCACCAAATTTATGACCAACCATTCCCTCACTAACTAAGACCGATACAAATTTTTTACCATTGTGGACTGCAAAGTTAACTCCAACAAATTGAGGAAGTATCGTTGATCTTCTTGACCAAATTTTAATAATTTGTTTTTTTGAAGAATTATTATATTCCTTAACTTTTTTTAATAAATAACCGTCAACGAACGGTAATTTCCATGATGATCTAGGCATATAAATTATTTTTTATGTCTGTTTTTAACAATTAAACGATTCGATTTTTTTCTTGATCTAGTCTTTTTACCTTTAGCTGACTTACCGTGCGGAGAAACTGGGTGACGACCACCAGAAGTTCTGCCTTCACCACCACCGTGCGGGTGATCAACTGGATTCATAGCAACACCTCGAACTGTAGGTCTGATACCTAACCATCTTGATCTACCAGCCTTACCAATAGAAATATTTTTGTTGTCAAGATTAGAGACTGATCCAATTGTGGACATGCAATCAAGCAAGAATAATCTTATTTCACCAGATTGCATTTTCACGAGGGCGTAACCACCATCTTTACCAACCAGTTGAGCATATGTTCCTGCAGATCTTGAAACTGCGGCACCACAACCTGGCTTCAACTCAATGTTATGAATTATTGAGCCAATTGGGATGACTGAAAGTGGCATTGAATTGCCAATTTTAATATCAATTAGCTGCTTGGAGGAAATAATCTTATCGCCAACTTTTAATTTATGTGGGGCAATAATATAAGAGTAAACTCCATCAATATATTTAATTAGAGCAATAAAAGCAGTTCGATTTGGATCATACTCAATTCTTTCAACCACAGCCTCAATATCAAACTTATTTCTTTTAAAATCAATAATTCGATATGATTTTTTATGACCGCCGGATTTATGTCTAACAGTAATATGACCCTTATTATTTCTTCCAGCCTGAACAGGAGATGTTGTGGTTAATATCTTTAATGGGGAAGATTTCCACAAATCACTTCTATCTACTAGTTTTAGTTGTCTTAAAGCTGGGGTAATAGCTTTATAATTTTTGATTGCCATTTTCTTAGTTTATAAACCCTCAAAGTTGATTGATTGACCTTCTTTAATTGTAACTAAGGCTTTTTTATAAGATGATCTCTTACCAATAATGCCTTTGAATCTTTTAATTTTACCAGTTACATTACTAATGTTAACTTTGGTAACATCAACGTTAAATATTGCTTTTAGTAAAGATTTAATTTCAGTTTTGTCACAATCAGAACTTATTTCGAAGCAGTATTTATTTTGCTCAAGCTGTTTATTGGACTTTTCAGTATAAATTAAGCCTTTTATTTTGTCGTAATTAATTGCACTCATTACAATGCCACCTCTTTAATTGTTTGAAACAAATTTTTGTCAAGCACTAGAAAGTCAAAATTTAAAATGTCATAAACGTTCAAACCTTTGACATTCAAGGCTTTAACATTTTTTAGATTGCGAACCGACTGAATAATGTGGTTAGAGTCATTATCCGACTGGTATAAAAACAGAGCTTGATTAATATTACTAGATTTAAGTAGCTTATCGACTTGGGTAGTTTTTAAATTAGCATTACAACCAGAGAATAAAACAACTTTATTTTCTTTAATTTTTAATCTAATCACATCAGTCAAGGCTGTTTTGATAATTTTTTTTGGTAAAGAAAAATCAAATGATCTAGCACGAGGACCAAAACAAGTTCTTCCTCCCCTGAATTGCACAGATCTTTTACTGCCTTGACGAGCACTACCGGTTCCTTTTTGCTTATGAGGTTTGGCGGTAGTGCCAGAAATTTCTGACATAGTTTTAGTATTTGCCGAGCCAGCCCTTCTTTTGGCTCGTTGCCAACCCAAAACATAAGCTACAGCCCTTGGACTCTCTAAGCGCATTTCACCTTCGAGAGCAAAATCTAGTTTTTCTGTCAAAACTTTTGAACTAGAAAAATCAAGTGTTCTTAAATCAACCATATATTCCCTAATTAGCAATTTTTATGACTACATTACTACCATTCGTACCGGGAATTGCACCCTTGATAGCGATGGTATTATTTTCTTTATTAATGATTAAAATTTCTAAATTTTTAACGGTTATTTTATCTACGCCCATATGCCCAGCCATTTTTTTACCTTTAAAGACTTTACCAGGATCTTGTCTTTGTCCAGTTGAGCCATGAGATCTGTGTGACACAGAAACGCCATGACTAGCTTCTAAACCAGCGAAATTATGTCTTTTCATAACACCAGCAAAGCCTTTACCGGTGGAAATACCGCTAACATCCACAAAATCTCCCTCTTTTAAAATATTATCCACAGAGATAATGTCTCCAACTTTATAAGTAGAGTTTTTTTCAACTCGGCAACCATAAATTTTTTTATGAACTGGAATATTTTTTTTTGTGAAAACTCCAGCAACTGATTTGGCAACTTTTTTCGTATTGGCAACTTTGTCAAAACCAATCAAAATATGGTCAAATTCTTTGCTGGCATCGGTGTTGATATTTAGGTCAACCACACAATTATCATAAAGTTGCACCATCGTGAATGGCACTGCGGCACCACTTTCTTGATACAGGTGGCTCATTCCAATTTTTTTGGCAATTAAATTAATCATTAGTTACTAGCCCCATTAATTGCAATCTTAATATTAACCCCAGATGAAAGATTTAACTTCATCAAGGCATCCACAGTTTGAGCAGTGGGAGAAATAATCAATAATCTTTTTGAAGATCTGATTTCAAATTGCTCTCTGGAATCTTTATCAACGTGAGGTCCGCGAATTACCGTAAGTTTATGAATTTTAGTTGGTAATGGAATTGGTCCCTTAACAGCGGCACCAGTTCTCTTAACGGTATTAATAATCTCTTGCATTGCTTTGTTTAAAACAACGTGATCAAAAGATTCAAGAGATATTTTTATTCCTTCCTTATTGCTCATTATAAATAATATTATTTAATTATTTTACTAACCACTCCAGCTCCTACAGTTCTGCCGCCTTCACGGATGGCAAATCTTAGACCTTCTTCCATGGCAATTGGAGCGATGAGTTCGACATTGATTTTTACATTA
>Ga0138283_1188156_pt1 | contig 9165 bp, 2 predicted proteins | sample S_130109_E_mt_FD_106901 | JGI IMG/M metagenome (GOLD analysis project Ga0138283, IMG submission 106901) | Freshwater microbial communities from Lake Simoncouche, Canada - S_130109_E_mt (Metagenome Metatranscriptome) | ecosystem: Environmental > Aquatic > Freshwater > Lake | place: Canada: Quebec...
CACAAGTATACATATACAAACAAAACCTTCATAGCCACGCGTATTCCATACGCACCCTAGCCGAGGAGTTCGTGCTAACAAATTTTCTTTTAAAGCGACGAGTTGAACATTTTTCCAAATTTACATCGTTAAATTTAATTATGTCTCACTCACCAAACTGCGATTCAACAAGTGGACCCACATCCTCTCCCTCTCTCGAGGCAATGATGTCCCACTCTGTTCAAACTTTACCAACAAATTCTTTTTGTTATGAATTACCTTCCTTAAATGTTGAGCCCGATGCTCTTTATTTAAAAACACCTTGCTCTAATTGTGCACCTCTTGAAATCCCTTTTTTGGGACAACAATTTCGTGCTACTGATTTAATTAATGAACGCATTAATTTTATTCAGTCTAAATTTTTTGTCGAACGGACACATGGTGATCGTTACCATAATCCCGACTTCCTGCGTTTACGTGATTGCTTAGCTCAGATTTCAAAGCTTAGCAAACACCCAAATATTGGTAATCTTATATTACATCAATGTCAATATGAAGATTGCAGTATTTCCCTTAATCGTCGTAGTGGCCCATGTTCCTTCGGGGACTCATTCACTACCGATTCCTTAGATGGTATCATACCATCAATGCATTCATTTTATTCTCACGAACACAATTCTATTTGCTTTAAATGTAACCTTAATAAGTGGTTACATTGGCTTACTGTATGTCTTTTTGATTATTCTGTTTTTAGTTTCCGTAATGTTATTGAACTTATCCTCAAGCGCGTAACTAATTTCCGCCAAATGCTTCATTTACAATGTGACATACACAATCAAGATCCTGATCAATTTAAGGATACTATGGCCATTGCCAAATTTTTCATTGACATGCATTTTAATTTTGCTTCAACCAATTTTGGGTATGACGAAGTGGACATCGGTCTGCTCGAACAATCATATACTCAAAGTAATTTTTTGCGTAAACATCTAAATTTTCTCATTACCACACACAAAAGTGATGACATTCATAATTTTTTCGTTTTTCTTCTTAGCAAACACAAATCTGAAATTTCTCATTTATCATCTCAAATAATTCGTCTCACAAATTTGCATATTCGTGATTGTCACAAATCTACAGTCATGAGTAATTTTCACAAAGCTCTAATTTTGTATCAAAACATCAATCGTCATAATGCGGTAAGATATGCTGATCACATATTTTGCTTGAAGGAACAGATCAAGGCTAACGTTACGCACGATGTCAAATTGGATATTTCTAGCTCAACTTTTGAGAAAGTTTTGGACACTATGAATAGTGCATTTGCTCGAATTGGAATTGATTCTAAACAAAGCGGTATTTTTGTCCGCTTAGTTTGGTTTCTCTATGATTTTTTCACCAGGGTACCGCTAGCGATAGCGATACTTCGATTTGCCACCACACTTGGATCAGGTATACCCGACCGTTATTAAATATGGACGTACTCTATACACAGTCTTAACAGAGTACTTCTCTCTCAATTAACCGAACAGTCGGGCCGTGAGCCCAAAAGTGAAAACCTTGTCAAGAGTTTTGCTTGTTTAGCATATTCTCTTTTCGCTGGTGACACCTTTGACGTAAATATGGCCGACAAATTGCGATTGAATCGCATCACTGGAATCTCGAAATTTTTAACATCCTCTAAGAACATTGGCTCTCTAGCTCTGACAATTGTCACTAAAGCGTTTTACTGGATTCGATCTCAAATGCAATCTGAGAAAGAAAAAGCAGCTGAATTAGCTGCCGTTTTACCTGAAGTATCTCGCTGGATGCAACAATTTGATGAACTGGATAGCATGAAAGACGACAAATACATAACCGACCGAATTAATCGCGAACCTGCTGTAGCACAAAAATTGATTCAACTCAAACTCACCTCATCACAATGGATAACAACTTTGGACCGAACTCACTCTGCACAACCATTCTGGACTATTTTCATGGACAAATACCGACGTTTCTTAAAATTTTACGACATTGCAGCTGCTGTTGTTTGCACTTGCAAAATCAGAAAAGCACCATTTAATTTATCTTTAGTTGGAAGCCCTGGTATAGGCAAAACTCACATGGGAAATCATCTCATCAAAGCACTTTACTCGATTTTCAAACGACCTTTTGATCCTGCAACTGATGTTTTTAGTAGACCACAAGATTCACCATTTTGGGAGGGATATCGTAATCAACCTGTTGTTTATTACAATGATCTTTTCCAAACGACCGACTTAACCATCCGAAAGGCTGTGGCACAGGAATTCATTTCTATGTCACAAACGGCACCGATGCCACTCAACATGGCTGAGGCAACAATGAAAGGACGAATGTTTTTTGATTCTGAGGTTGTTCTATCTGATATGAACTTCTTCCCGACCGAACAAGCTTTAAGAGCTCTGGTAACTTCACCTGGGGCTGTTATTCGCAGATTTGCTAATCACATAACCGTGGATCTCAAACAAAATTGGGCTGTTTTAAACCGTGATAACGTAATGGTTTTTAATTCAGCAATGGCGACACGACCGTTTCACTCAGAAGCATACACTTTCACTTTAGGTGGAGTTGTTTATGAATGGCTCGGTTTGTTAACTGAATTGACGCGACGCTGGAATACTCACATCATAACACAAGAACGGAATATCTTACCTGACACTGGCAACTTGGACGACGACATCATTACAGCTATTCGGGTTGATGCAGGTGTGCAACCACCTGTTATACCTGAACAACGCATCAACATGGATTTAGTTGAAGAGGTTGGTAATAATGACCAATTTATTCAAGATTTACAAGCGGAAACTAACCCTTTTCGCAATGATTTGACCGGAAATTTCACCGATGACATACAATTTGATTTACCACGTGAACTACAATTTGATGAAATGCCTGCTTACATGAACACACACATACCATACCAAGAATTTGAACAAGAACAACGATCTGAACCATCTTTTTTCTCTCGCATGATTAACAAAATACCTAGCATTTTAAATTATTTGCCTGTCAAGATCTTACTTTATTTGGCTTGTACCACACATGGACGCACACGCATGTTCTTCATGGTACTTTGGATGTTTTTAGTCTCACCAATTCGCGCTTTACCCAATCGGATTTCACGTTTGAAATATATTGTGCAAAATAAAATTCCTTCTATGGATGCAACTAAGCAATTTATACGTGGAGCTGTCAGTTATATTGACAGTATTCGCAAAATGAAATGCATTTTTGTTATACTCGTGATAGGATCTTTACTTGGAGTTTTATTTGCACTTAAATTTCTTTTTAAATTTGTTTTTGACACTATTGTTAGCGTCTATAATTGGTTTCGACCAAGTGTGGATAGCGAATCATCTGAACCGACACAACCTCGAAATGGACCATTGAAAAGAAACAATATTAATATTGAATCTTCTGAACCAAACCGAATCACGCACAAGCCTCTGAATCGGAAAATGATTGACATTGAATCAAGTGAACCAACACAACACAAAACTACACCACTAGGTCGCAACCGTATTCAAATTGAAGGTTCTGCTACTTCGTACTCTTCTGATGCTCGCGCTAATCGTATTAAACGCGAAAGAAACATAATTGCTGAAGGAAGTATGAGTTTAGCTGGAATGAACAAGAACAATACAGTTGTAGGTTCGACAGATAATGACCAACACGCACATCTCAATGAATTTGGAACGCATGTGGATAAACACCACTTTCATATTTGCCAAAATTGCAATCAGACATACACACACACACATTTGATCAAAACTGTTTTACAAAGTTCAACTTATCCGATCCATTTTTGTCCTCCATGCTCAAAAGCCACACCTCGAATCTCTGCCTCTGGTATTTTTGAAGAGGGCAATGCCATGCCTGGAGCTGATGCTCTGATTTACAAATTTTCTAATTCTCAAGTTCGACTGGATTGCGACGGGACCAATATCAATGGTTTCTTCGTTGGATCACGTATTCTTTGTGTTCCAAATCATTTTTTCACTAATTTAGATCCTGAAGCTTCTTTCAAAATGAGTGGACCAAATTATGTCCATACATTTCCTCATACTGATTTTTCTGATTTTGTTGTTGATAAGACAAAGGATATACGTTTAATATCCATCAGCAACGCTCGCATACCTGCCAAAATTGCTCTAAAGAAATATTTGAATAGTTCCAAAGACCGAATTTCTGCTACTGCCGCTTTAATTAATCCTAAATTGTACACTGGTGATGGTCGTATTTTAGACCGTCACTCAATCATGAACCTCAAGGAAACAACAACTTTGAATTGGTCAGAACATGCCAATCAAGGTCTGCGCGAAAATGTTCGAAATGGATTATCATACACTGCGAATACCATGGCTGGTGATTGTGGTGCACTTCTCACTCAAATTGACTCTACTGGTGTTTTACGAATAATTGGCATGCACATAGCCGGAAGCTTTGGACAAGGTGTCTCGACACGCATAACCTCAGAAGCTATTGAACGATTGATTAACGAATTACGAACGACTTACGGAATCACGGAACAAAAAGGATTGATTTTAAATGATCCTAACGAAGTGCCTGGTAATAATTTACCTTTGTGCATGGATGACAATATCAATATAATTGGAAATTTACCCAATCATCTTATACCAATTTTAGCTCAAAAAACTTCAATTGCACCATCTCGATTACACGGACTTTTTGAACCAATTACCAAACCTGCAATGCTACGAATGACAAATGACATCGACCCTTTCCGAAACGGTGTTATTAAAATGGCTCGGAAAAATGTATCACTGGACTACGTTATACTGGATGAAGTAGTTAGTAGTGTCGGCAACGACTTACTATCTATGGACAGTTCTAACAAGCACGAATCAACTTTGCTAACGGACCACGAAATTTTGAATGGAGTTAAGGGAGATAAATGGATTTTACCAATGAATGTCAAGAGCTCTCCTGGATGGCCTTTCAAACTAACTGCGAAACTACCTGGAAAATTGGATTTTGTTACTGGTGAACCTGGTAACTACATGGCTAACGAACAAATGATCACCGAAATGAACGACCTTGAAAATTCTTATGCAAGCGGGGACGAGAAAGCTTTTCTCTTCTTCGATTGTATTAAGGATGAACGAAAACCGATTGAAAAGGCGGACGCTGGAAATTCTCGAATTTTCAGTATCGCGCCGATGCATTTTAACATGTTGATGCGAAAGTACACAGCGCATTTTCAAGCGCATTGTATGACCAACTCAACGACGTGTGGTTCTGCTGTAGGAATCAATCCACATTCGCCAGAATGGGGAGCCCTGCTAAGGCGTTTATCACAAGTTGGTGATAACTACATAGCGGGTGATTACGAAAAGTGGGACAAATGGGTGCCATATGAACTTTTTATGGGTGTCTGTAAGATCGCTAATCGATTTTATGGGGACAAGGAAGGATCTCGAAATGCAAAAATTAGAACCGCTTTGTTTGCTAATGCTTTTGGTGCTATTCGTATTGCACTTGGAAATGTTTATTCTACAAATGGTGGTATGCCTTCTGGTATATCTGGAACTGCTGTCTTTAATAGCATCGCAAATCAATTACTTTTTAAATATGCATTTATTTGTCTCAAAGAAATTCACCAACCACGACTTAACATGATTTACTTTTCTCGCCTCATACAATTCACAGCGTATGGGGATGACCACATTTGTGCTGTGAGTGATTTAATACCATGGTTTAATATGATTACACTTTCTGATTTTTACCGCACTATTGGAGTTGGGTACACTTCGGCAGATAAGAGTTCCAAAACTTTTACCATGCCTTATGTACCTTTGGATGATTTAACATACCTCAAACGAAATTTTGACGTATTGGATGATTTTCACGTTTTAGCACCACTGGACAAGACCGTCATTTGTGAATCCATTATGTGGACTCGCAAGGGTAACCAAGAAGACAACATTTTGATTTCAACTTGCGCATCAGCTCTTCTAGAAGCTGTGCACCATGGGAAACCGTGGTTTAACTGGCTAGATAGGATAATATCGGATGAATTGATTGGACTTAACGTATCACCACCAGAAATAAGCTATAAGGGAACTTATAGTAGACTTATGGGGGATGGTATCGATCCAATTGGCTCATCAATGTGTAGTGATCTTGGCTTGGTTCCTGACGAGAACTGAGTTACTGCTTACACAGATAGTGCGACCGAAATTGCACACATAGGGAGGTACTATTTAGTATCGAGTGCCCTACCAATCCAGACTCTGTCATCTTTTCTTATTATAGTCTAAGCAGCTATAATATCTGCATCATTGCTTACGAACATTGACACAAAAATTGACGCATCAAACGGATTTCAACCCGAAATAACAAACACAACAACACAGATAACAAATTTTGCTGACCAACAAGGACTTGACACTGACACTTCGACTCTCGTTTCAACACAACGCATGAACCCCTATGGGGAAACAACATTACATGATTTTCTTTCACGACCACATATCATACAACATTTTACTTGGACACCATCGACACCATCATACTCTGTTCTTAATTCATGGTCTTTTCCATCTGAACTTTTTAAAATACCATCAGTTGCTGCCAAACTTAACAATTTTCAATATTTTCGTGGATCTATCAAATTGGCTTTGCGTATTAATGCGACTCGAATGCATTATGGACGACTTTTACTTTCTTTTTCACCGAACTATCGTAATGGAGCTTTTGTTCCACTTCTCACATCTGGATTTGTACATCATTGTTCTTTACCTCATATTCAAGTTAGTGCTACTGACGCGACTGTGAGCGAATTCATTGTTCCTTTTGCCATACCTTTGGAATACATAGATCTCATTTCTTTGCAATCACCTCAATATGCCGCTTTAAGTGAAATGGGTACAGTAACCTTGTGGGTTATGAACCAACTACACTCAGATGCGGACACATCAGTTAATTGTTCTCTTTTTGCATCTTTCACTGATATAACTCTAACAGGTTATAATGCTCAACCTCTCATCGTAGTACCACCAATCTCACCTGTAGTTAAGAATGTCTCAATAGGTACCATGTCTTTCACCAAATTTATGTTAGGAAATCAGTTAATGGAACAATCTGGTAATGATCAAGAACAACAACAGAAGAGTAGGGAGGGGGTTGTTTCCGGAATTGCCGAGAAGGTTGCATCTTTTGCTTCCCCTTGGTCTTCAATTCCGGTAATAGGCCCCATCGCTACAGCTATAGCTACTGGAGCATCTGCTCTGGGCGGGTTAGCCAAATCTTTTGGCTACTCAAAACCTATAGATCAAAAATCTAATGTTTTTATTCAACATCGTTTTCCAGTTTTGGCTCACGGATCTGGCATTGAAACAGCGCAAACTTTAGGAACCTTTCCTGACAACAAGGTATCACCATCTCAAGAATACATCGGCTCATCATCTGACGACATGCAAATCTCAAGAATTATTTCAACGGCTGGTTTTATAGGCTCATTTTTCATTGATTCGACTCACATTCCTAATCAAGAAGTCTTTTCTGTTAATGTAACACCAATAGAACATATTTTTAATCCTAATACCATGATGTCTGACCATACTTTACTTTCTTTTACTTCAGCTGCCTTCGAGTACTGGCGCGGAAGTCTTAATTACCGTCTTCAATTTGTTTGTTCCTCTTTTCATTCTGTTCGAGTTAGAGTTGCTTGGTACCCCGCTGGTGCCTCTCTGACGCATGATGAAAATGAATCCACTAATCTCATTAATTGCATTGTTGATTCTAATACTAGTACTGAACTTAAATTTAATGTACCTTACCTCTCATCTTTGCCTTGGCTAACCGTTCCAATAGGGAACGATATAGCCCTTTTAGCTTCAACTAATGGACGTATAGTAGTTACAATAGTCAATACTCTTACTTACTATCAGGAACCTATTCCACCTATCGAGGTGAATGTCTGGGTTTCTGCTGGTCCTGATTTTCAATTTGCAATGCCAACTGATTACCGTCTTTATGTACAAGAAACACAAGCTCTCATGGAACAATCTGGCGTTTCGACAGCTTCATCGCTGGACGCCATGCGCAATGATACATACGAACCTTTCATACCAGCCACACTCTACGTTGACAATAATTTATGTCACGGAGAACATGTCACGCATTTAAAACATCTATTGCAACGATGTTCTGCTTACCTTGATTACAATCTCAAATTGGATGAATTTTACACTTTTGTGCCTACATCAAACGCACCTAATGGATCTTACACTTTTATTGATTGGTTTAACCTTATTTACAAGTATGCTCGCGGGGGTTTTGGGGTGCGAATGATAGCACCTGGAAATTTTTCCTTTTTATTTCAAAATAGACGCGTTTTTAATGGAACTTCATCTACTATCATTCAAGCTAGTGGTTTCGCACCCATTGGCGTTGGATCGCATTTTGTACCAAATTGTTCTAATTTCATACCTGAGGCTATCGTACCATTTTATTCACAACAATACGGTATACCTATTGCGAAAGGGGGATGTAGACCCTTTTCTTTTTCTGGACCTGCTTTGGACATAACGGTTATGCAACGAAACGGACCTTCGGACAGCTCTGCAGTCCTCTGCCCATTTGTGGCGGATGATTGGGAATACGGATTCATGATTGGAGCACCCCAGCTTAAAACTGATGTTGCACGCTGGCGCTTCATGAACACTTCATAAGACTACACTTACAGTGAGAAAGACTCACAAATCTGATGTTTGAACGTTGAGTTCTTCAGTGGGAGTTATGGACATTTTTTTGTTTTACAATTCTTACCGTGTCACCCTCCAGCACGGCCCACACATCGCAATCATGACTTTGGATTTTGACATTACAATACCACGCTTTGATTACACACACAGTGAGAAAGACTCACATTTGCTAATACCTTCGGGTATAGGATTCGATGCTTTGCATCACAACTTTGATTTTGGATTACGATTTTATTACCGCTTTTAAGATTACACAAACAGTGAGAAAGACTCACATTTTTAGGTTGCTACGCACCTTTGACAATCAGTCATAAAGCGCCGGTTTAAATTTTTGCACTTGATTATGACGCACATCAACGTCAGCCCGCCTAATGCGGTTCCTTTTTTGATTCTCTAAGGGGCCCTGATGGCCCCGACTTGATCATTATTGCTG
>Ga0138283_1183307_pt1 | contig 9157 bp, 7 predicted proteins | sample S_130109_E_mt_FD_106901 | JGI IMG/M metagenome (GOLD analysis project Ga0138283, IMG submission 106901) | Freshwater microbial communities from Lake Simoncouche, Canada - S_130109_E_mt (Metagenome Metatranscriptome) | ecosystem: Environmental > Aquatic > Freshwater > Lake | place: Canada: Quebec...
AATTACTATGAAAAATAAACATTTATTACTTATAAAATCCATATCTTTTTTTTTACTTCTGAGTATTTTGTCAATTTTTAAATTAGATGCTCAAACCTCTAACATAAATACGTCATTTAATTTAGATAAAGGAGCTATTGAAATAAATTTTGATTTATCAGGCTCTGAAACTTCGTTATATGATGTTAATGTTTCACTAGTGCAGGTTAAAGATTCGAAATTGATTGAAATCCCTACAAAAAACATTAGCCCAAGTCTAACAAAATTGAGTCCAGGTCGGCATAATTTTGAAATCAGTTTTGCTGATTTACAGATAGAGGGGGAGTTTATAACAAAACTTTCTGCTAATGTATCAGGCTCATCTTCATCTAAATCAGTTTCTAAGTCAGTGAAATCAGAAAATAATACAGAGGAGAATAAAATTTCGAGTGATGGGGAGACTAAAATGTTTGTTAAAAAAAATAAAAAGAAATCAGAGAGTCAATCTAGCGGGATAAAAGAAGAAGAAGTTGAAAAAATTGATTTAACAGAAGAGAAAAAAATTATTTCAACAGATGAATCTAAGTTAAATAAGTCAGATAATTTTATCCCTGAAACTAATATACCTAATAAGCCAATTTACAACAATTCGCCTTCCTCAAATGTGAGTAATAGAAAAGTAATTAAAGGAATTGCCGTAAGAGGGACAAGCATAACAGATTTAAGTAATAAAATCAAAACGATTTCTAGTGAAATAATGATTTTAGGAGATTTAACTCCGATAAACATAAAGCTGGATTTCAAAAAATTAACTTTTAGTTGCGATTATGTCTCGAATAATAGCAACTTATTCAAAATGGGACTTTATTTTGGTCCTAAATCTACAGGATGTGAAAGTTGTATTAATGTCATTATCAATAATCCGGGATCAACTGTATTATTTAAAGGTTCAAATAATGTTTTCGATTATGAATTGATTGGACTAAAAAGAAATTAAATTTTTATGACCCCAAATAAATTCAAGGTTTCTACTGTCTTATTTGTTGTTTTTCTGCTTATCAATTCTTTTTTTTTGATAAAAGTAGCTCTTTTTGAATTTGATGATGATATTATTGAATCAGATTATACATCATACAATGAAAATAATAAACTAGGGGCAACAGATTCTACAATAAATCAGAATTATTTTTTAGAAAATGTAGGCATAAAAAATCCCTTAGGATTAATAAATACGGTTTCTTATGTTTTGGGACAAAAAAACGTCAAGGATACCTATAGTGTTTACAAATTAATTATTGATTCAATTTATGCGCCAAAATTATTAAATTTTGATTCTACATTACAATTCAAACCCACTAGAATTAATGAATTGATCAATCAGGGAGATAATTTTAAATATGCGTCCACTTTTTTCACCAAAGATTCAATTTATTTAAAGACAATTGCAGATATGTATTTTAAGAATGCTGCACGGCAACTAGAATATTATCAAAATAAAAACGCTCAATTAACACGAAATTTTCATTATCAATATTTACGCCAAAGATGTTTAGAAGCTAGCGTATTACCCAATAAAAGAGAATCGTCCATGGATAAATTCATGAATACGCTTTTAGAAGAAGACTACTTTCATTTAATTAATACAACTTGGAATAAATCTTCTTTTATTTTAAAGTGCTTGATTTTTAGCATAATCATTTTAAGCTTTATAGGACTAGTAACTTTTATAAAATTTTCAGGAGCTTACTTTAAAAAAAATATTTAATGAAATCGATTATTGTTAGTTTATTTTTTGTGTTGAGTTTTAATGCTTTAAGCCAAAATGATTCTAAAAATCATTATGACCAAAGGCTTGTCAAATTTGACGTAAAAACTGTAGATAATGACCAATTTGGAATTATCAAATTAATTTTGACCAATCAAAGAGTTAAAGTAAAATATTTTGCATCAAAAGATCCATCTGGCAAATCTGTTGCAGAGCGATTTAATGAATGGTCGTTTAATAAAAAATTGATTCTTGTTTCAAGCGGAACGTATTATTTTTATCCAAACCCTAATAATAAAAATAAGAATACAGCAAAGCCAGTTGGTGTTTGTATTGACAATGGAAATATTATTAATATACAAACAGACAATAAATTAGATGCACTAGCTATGGTTTATTCATCAGGAAAAATTGTCGTAGAAAATTTAAAAAATAAAAGTATCACAGTCCCAAATACAAATGGAAGTCAAATAACTTTAAATTTAAGTAATCCATTAGACTATAGCATGTTTTTGAAATGGGCTAAGGATGTTAGTGCAACCATTTTTCAGTCACATTTATTTGCTTTTAAGGGCAATTTAATGGTTAATCAAAATGCAAACTCATTTAAAGATTACAGAAGGTTTTTAGCCTCAGGGATTAATAACTCAGGTGAAATTGTACAATACATTATTAATTTACCATTTAACACGACGATTTTACAAGGAAGTAAATATGCGCTCGATTATTTAAAGGTAAATGAGAATTTAAAAGAAATCTCTTTTTTAATCAATTTAGATACTGGAGCCCAGAACGTTTTAGAAGTGTATCATCCCAAGGATGGAAAAACGATACTCAACACCAATTTTATGGGAAAAAAGGAAATTAAGGATGCAATTAACTTAATTGTATATTACTATCAATAAATATGAATTACCCATATATCATAATTGGACTATATATTTCATTGAATAGTTATTTCAAAGATTTTGATAAAAACCATTTTAATAACCCATTTGAAATTTCTAAATATTCATTTAAGCCTGCAAAAAAAGTTGTACTAGAAAATACTAAGATTGATTCCACATTTTTGTTTACTAGTAAAGAACTTAAAAAGATTTCATTTCAGGAATTAGATTATAATGCTAAGTATAAAATTAAATATTTAATAGTACCTAAAGGATATAGAATTTCCATTCTGCCTAGTATTGAAAAACCTAATAGCTTTGAGTCCATCGTTAAAACAATTACAGAAGAAGGTTATTTTTTGATGAATGCTGGAATGTTTCATCCAAATTATAATTCAGTGGGCTTGAGTATTTCTGAAGGTAAATTGATTCAGGCGATTGATTCTACGAAAACACCTCAAAATGGGAATTTTTATATGTATCCTAATGGTGTTTTTGCTATAAAAAATGATTTTTCAGCTGTATTAACTTCTACAGATGATTTTTTGAAATCGAATCCTAAATATTCTGAATTCAACACAGCAACACAGTCTGGACCAATGCTTTTATTAAATAATAAAATTCATCCTGTGTTTTCTCAGGATTCAAAAAATTTAAATATTAGAAATGGAGTAGGGATTACAAAAAATGAAGATTTAATATTTGCTATTTCAGAGACTGAAATAAATTTTTATGATTTTGCTTCTTTTTTTAAAGATTATGCAAAATGTACATCAGCGCTATATTTAGATGGTACGATTTCAGAAATTTATTATAGAGATAAAGATAAAGTTTCGCATACACCCAGAATTTCAAGTGGTAAATTTGGGCCTGTTTTTTTAATTAAACTAGATCAAAAGAAGTAAAATTTTATTTTAAAATTGATTTTCAATAATTAATAGACTTTTAAACATTGATACTATGAAGATTTATCATGAGGTTGCATTTGTAAATGTACTAATTCAAAAGTCCTTAATCAATTACTTTGAATTTCCCAATTTAGGCCTTAGGCACCTTATCTTAGATTTCATCAAGAAATCAAGCACTTATGGTTTATTGGTGGTTATGCTTATAATAATTCCTTTTATTTCATTTTCTCAAAAAGCTGGCTATAATTTGATTATTAGCAATTATCGTGATGGTAAGATAACCGCTCAAAAAAAAGTAAAATTGCCTCCAAAATTTAAAACAATTTATATAAATAAAACTCGCATTTTAAGGAAAACAAAAATTGTTGAAGTGCCTAAAATTGAATACAAATATGTCAATGTTTATCCACCTGTGATTCCAATAGATACTGAAGCAATTTTGAAAGCTATAAGTAATAAATATGTTTTAAAAGATGAAATCAAACTGCCTGATGGCATTGGAAAAATAACAATTACTGACACGCTTTATAAAAACAGATTACTAAGTAGGATTTGGACCTCAGAGCTAATACCAAAAATTATCAAAGAAGAGATTGTTAAATCACCCCCAATTGTAAAAGAATTTTATTTGGGACCAGAAATTACTTCAAATTTACAATCTTTTAATAATTGGTATAGCATAAATGTCCTGTTGAAAAATAGAAAAAATAATATATTTAAGTTAGGTGGTGGAATAAATATGAGAGATGGAAATTTAGGTCCACAGCCATTTATCTCTAGTGGAGTTTATTTTAAAATCAAATAATAATCTAAATTCATTAGTATTTTCAAATGCTTCAAATTAAACATTTGATGCCCAAAGAAATATTTTGATGTAAAAGGAAATTATAATTCCAAAAATTTGATACAAAAAATAAATATAATAGTTCAAAATTAACATTGACAATGTTAAGAAATTTAAAAACAGCCATTATTCTTTTACTAATTAATTCAAGCAATTTATTTAGTCAGGATAAAATTAATGTGCCTGTAACTGGAGATTGGGAATATGGGGGAGTATTACTTGACAATGAAAATTTAATTGTTGAAATCGACTTTAAATTAACACAATTTGAATGTGAAAAATCAAATTTTGGTAATTCTGATAATTTATTTAGATATAGGATTACAAGTAAGAAGAAGAACTTGACTTTAGAAGACAATTTCCTTTCATTTAAAATTATTTTTCAAGACTGCCAAGGGATTTTGATTTGTAAAACATTAAATCTTAACATAGGTTTAAAGAAAAAAAATGACGTCTGGGACGGTCTTCAACCGCTAGATGACCCGAACATGGATAATTCTTTTCGTGGAAAAAAATTAATAATACCATTTAGTGAAGTTGTTATAAGCAAAACAAGAAATTCTACTAAAGATGGTGAATGCTATAATAAAGTTGCAAAAATTCCTGAAGTTCCTAAACCCCCTTTAAGTAAAATAGCAACTGAACAAAAAAATGACAATAAAGAGGCAGATGACATTATATTAAAAAGTAATTTTCCCGAAATTAAAATTGTTAAAAAAGGTGAATTTCATCTAAAGCCAGATGTTTTTTCAGACCCTGTAGGAAATTTAACTGTAGACAAAAAGGTCTTACTTTTGGGTAGACAAGGAGGTTTTTGGAAAATTAAATTTAAAGAAAGAGAAGGTTTTATCTTGATTGGAGATCAAATACTTGAGGAAAGTACTGCTAAGCAAAAACTCAATGAGGCATTGATTGAAGTTGATGAAAAAGAAAATACTTTTTTAGAAAAATCAAAGCAACAATTAACTGATAATTCTACTAAACCAGCTTTACAAGATGAGTCTAAATTAAAAGCAGAAGCAAGCAATATATTTTTCAATAATCGAGAAGCAAAATTTAATAAAAATCCAGAGTTTAATTCTGAGTTTAAATATATTCCAAAATTATCACAATTAACAATAAGTGATTATTCCAACGGCTTTTGGAAAGTGTTATTTAATAATGAGACAGGATATTTGGCTGATGATTTAGTGTATTTCAACATGAATTCATACCTTCAAAACTTAAAAGATAATTCCTTTGCATCTAAAAATACTATTATTAAAATTGCATCTGAACAAGAATTCCCCACCTATCCTGGTGGTGAAGCAGAGTTACAAGCTAGTATTAAATCAAAATTAAAATATTCATATAGTTCTCGTTTAGGCAAATCTATAGAGGTTCAAATAGAACTAGATATCAACGAATTTGGGATAATTGAAAATACAAAAATATTAAATTCGTCGAGTATTGCTATTGAAGAAGATATTTCACAAGCTTTAAAATTAATCAAAACCTTCATCCCTGCAAAAAAAAATGGAGTTGGTGTTAAATCAAGAATATCATTAAAATTACTTCTAAGTTAATTTTATATCTTTTCTCCCAATTCATTTACAGATGCTCCATTATATGATAACTTTTAATTAGTTACATATCCACTAGAATTCTCTTGCGCGATTGACCTCTTTGAGCAGTCCTCGCCACAACCCCGCGAAATCGCGAATATAAGCTCGATACAAGGTATTTTAGGCACTTTTGCCTCAGCTAATGTCCTAGATGTAATTTGGTGAAATGAGTGGTTTTGAACTTAATCTTTTATGCATCGAACAGATAATCCAATTATTCGACTCTCATTATTTCTATCTTCAGCGATTTTGCCATCGAATTGAAGGGGACGCGAATATACTCCGACTGTCGTACTACTCCAATAAAAACCATATATACCTTCACCAAGAATTTTTGTTCCCCTACCGCCTGCCATAGGTAATTTAAGCGGAGACGTTTTATTGAAGACTCCAGTTGGATACTCTGCATTCAATTCTGAAATTGTTGGCAAGCGGTATCCAACGGGACAAGGATTGTTTTTTCCATTCACTCCTTGCCACAGATTTGCATTTTGCCCTATGCGCCAATCGTAAGGAGAAGATAAACTATCCTTCATAATAAAGCTACTATTGGGGGGTTGGTCGGTACTACTAAAATTATTAGTAGAGATGGAAGTTCTTTTTTGATGCCCATCTGCAGCTCTTCCCCATTGATATAAATCACCATAAGCCTTCTCATCTGTTAAGCTATTTGCAGCTTGTGAAGCACCTAAATTTCTATCCATCCAAATTCTGCCTGTGGGTGATTTCACTTCAACTACTGCAGTAGTATTATCACGTGGTATTAATGGAGCGCTTAAAGTGGAAAAAGTTTGCTCGTTGCCATAAGCAGTTCCTCTAGAGTTAATTGCATAAGCTCGAACATAATATTTTGAATTATCTTTTAAATTTTGAAGACTAATCTTGAAAACACCTAATCCCTCACCAGATACCACTTTATTGTCGGATGTTGTTGGATTGGGATTTAACCCATAGCAAATACCTCTTTGTGTAATAGTTAATCCTCCAGCATCAGTAACAGAACCACTTAAATCTACTGAAGAGTGAGTTATATTTATTGGCAAATCAGTTATTGCAGTAGGTAATTTAGAATCACTTGTGGTGAAGCTTTGAACTGCTCCATAAGCTAAGCCCTTTGAATTGGATGCATATGCTTTATAGTAATATTTAGTATTCAAAGCTAGTTTATCTACCTTAGCTGAATACCCACCTTTACCGGACCCTGATCTGATTCCTGATGCGGAACCGAAGCAAGCGCAAGATGGTAGTATGTCTTTATCACTATATTCGAATCCCCTCTCTGTTGCAGTTGTAAATCCCTCATCAGTTACCTCACCATTAAGCGTTGCATTGAAAAGCGAAACATCGGAAGCCGCCTTCGTGATTACAGTTGGCGGGTTTTCTTTAATTACTTCTTGAGTTTTACAACTAAATAGTGTTAAAACAAATAAAATCAACTTAATATATTTTCTCATATTTATTTATTCCAGTTTTGTTCAAATATGTAGGTCTCACCATTTAATGGAAATAAGATTTTAATGTTATCTGTTTTGGTATATTTAATGTTAATGAATCCAACTAATTCTGTTTGATTAGACAATGAGTTAACTTTTAAATATCCTTCAGAGATTTTGTTTTTTATTGAATATTGATCATTAATAAATTTATCTGTTTGTGTATTTGCATATTGCTGTGCTACGTAAGCAGCCGCACCATTATATGATTCTGTTGTACTGCGGCCATATGCAGTTGAATATGATGTTGATCTCCCATAAACACTTCCATACGTATTTCCAACATATCCAGTTGCTGAACCATAAGTTCTATCTACACCATAAGCAGACATAGTTGTTGTTGATCGTGAATAACCAGCAGAACTCGCTGCTAACCCATTGCTAAAAGCTACAGCAAAATTTTGCCAGTTTTGGTTCCTATTCACTTTTTTAATATAATCATCATAAGATAGAACTTGTAATTCTTTGGTAGTTTTATCTTTTCCCAAATTTGATTTAGCTGATATTAAGTTGGGATTTAATAATATGCTTGAACCAGTAAAGTTTTGAACATTAAACCACGCTTGGTAATAACTTCCGTACTTATTATCTAATAATAATTCGAAAGAAATTGCCAAACCATTATGTTTGTAATAATATGTTGTTCTGTTATTTGTTATTTTATATCCAAACTCTTTTACAGGAGACTTTTTTGTAAAACCATCTATATCAATATAATCAGATTTGATTTCTTTGTAAAATTTTAAATTGTAACAATTGAAAGCGTTAGTATTATTAGAGTTTTCAATAATATCAAATAAATCTATATTATCTGGTAACTTTTCAAATTCTAAGCAAAAAAAGTGAATTTTGTTTGCTGTGTTTAAGAGATGAAATTTGGGTTCTCCTTCATCACTTAGTGGCATATTTATACTATTTATTAATTTATATTCAACCCCACTTTTTTTATCTACAATTTTAGTTTTGTCATTTATATTTATCCAAGAAGCTCCAGCATTTGAGTATTTTATATAAATAAGAGTGGATTTTGGAGTAAAATCCATTTGTAAAATTTCTAATCTTGGATGAGATTTATAATTTTTAATTTTATTGAATTGGGAAAAAACTGAGAATGAGGATAATAAAAAAAGTAAAAGAAAGAATGGAGAATTTTTCACTTATAAATGTATGTTTAGTCCGTTTACAAATTTTTAACTATTAAGTTTTACTATCAGAAGTCTATTGATTATCAAATTGCAATATGCAAAATTCACTTAATATAGCAATTGGCTAATTGATAAATTTATTTAACGGTTTACAATAATATAATAAATTGAATTTAGCTAACAACTTTATAGTGTGTAAATTTTATAATCCTCTTAGATTTATCCAAGAGGATTATAATAAAAAATTAATTAGCCCACTCTAAAGTACTTATATGGATACCATTTGCCAGCGATGCAATACAGGATTTTATGTTCATCGTTTTTGACAATGGAATCAATATAGACAAATGTTCCAAGAGTTAAATTTCCAATGGACTTTGTCACTTGCGCCCTGATGGGTGTGAAGAGCTCCATAATGATTCCTTTTGGGGTGATAACTAGTAACACGTTTGGGTGCAGGAACTCGACTTGCTGTTTCCTTGCCATGCTAATTCAAATACCAATTTGACCCATTGCCCTCCAGCCCACGTTG
>Ga0138283_1072345_pt1 | contig 9140 bp, 6 predicted proteins | sample S_130109_E_mt_FD_106901 | JGI IMG/M metagenome (GOLD analysis project Ga0138283, IMG submission 106901) | Freshwater microbial communities from Lake Simoncouche, Canada - S_130109_E_mt (Metagenome Metatranscriptome) | ecosystem: Environmental > Aquatic > Freshwater > Lake | place: Canada: Quebec...
AACGCCTACACCCGCGACGGCGCTTTTAAGGTGTCAGCAACTGGTCAGGTAGTGACTTCTAAAGGCGGACTACTACAACCACCGATCACCGTACCACCAACGGTGTCCAGTATTACGGTAGGCGCCGACGGCACAGTGACCGGCAAATCAATTACTGGTCCTGACCAAACCACGCTTGGCAATATTCAGTTAGCGCGCTTTGTGAACCCAGCTGGTCTAGAAGCCATGGGACAAAATCTGTTACGTGCCACCTCCTCTAGCGGCCCCGTACAACAGCTGAAACCAGGCACCAACGGTGCCGGTGTATTAGTGCAAGGCGCACTGGAAGCTTCCAACGTTAATGTGGTCGAAGAGATGGTCAATATGATTGAGACCCAACGGGCTTACGAAGTGAATTCCAAAGCCATCTCCGCCTCTGACCAAATGCTTAAATACATCAACAACAACATGTAATTAAACGGACATGAATACACTTAAACTCAGCAGTATCGTTGTTGCACTCGTCGCTCTCTACGGCTGCGCCAACACGCCAGAGCAACGGATTGCACCCAGCCCTGAGTTCTCACCGGTATTTCCGGTGGTTGATACCCGCACCCAGAGTTTAAGTGGCTCCTTGTTTGTCGATAGCCGTAACGACAATTACTTTGGCCGTCAACGCGACTATAAAGTCGGCGATGTGGTCACTGTGATTCTCAAAGAAGAAGCGCAATCCTCACGCACCCAGAACAACACCACCAAACGTGAATCCACCAACGATGCATTGGCCACTCTAACCTCTGGTCTGGCTAGCACGCTAAAAAATAGCAGCATGGGCCTCGGTACCGCGGTCGGCAATATCAAAGCAAGTGGCGCCACAATTGGCAACACCGGGACAGGGGATGCCGGACAAAAAGCCTCACTCACTGGCTCTATTGCAGTGACTGTGATTGAAGTTCTACCCAATGGTAACCTGGTGATTCGCGGTGAAAAAATTCTCACCTTAAGCGAAGGTAGCGAAGTGATTCAAGTCTCGGGCATCGTCCGCACCGAAGACGTTGCCCCCGATGGTACGGTGCAATCACGTCGCCTCGCTAATGCACAAATTTCTTATCGCGGCTCGGGTGATCTTACCAACGCCGTTCGACCTGGTTGGGGCACTAGTGCGCTCCAAAAATATTGGCCCTTCTAATAGAAACGCCCATCATGATACGCACCCTCTCCTCGCTACTGTCACTGATCGCATTACTGATTGGCCTCACACCACATGCACAGGCTGATCGTATTAAAGATATGGTATCGGTAGCGACTGTGCGACCCAACCAGTTAATCGGCTATGGTCTAGTGGTCGGCTTACAAGCCACTGGTGATGGTGCTGACGTGCCGTTTGCGGGTCAAAGTTTGCGCTCGTTATTAAATCAACTTGGCGTTAGCGTTGACGGCCCCTTGTCTGACTTTGATGCCGGTGGTGCTGTAGTAGCTAAATTAGATGTCAAAAATGTGGCCGCTGTGATGGTCACTGCAGAACTCCCTGCTTTCTCTAAGCCTGGACAGCGTATCGATGTAAATGTATCGGCCATCGGTCGTGCCACAAGCTTACGTGGCGGCACTTTAATCATGACGCGGTTGCGCGCAGGCGACGGCAAGGTCTACGCCGTAGCACAAGGCTCACTCACCATTGCCGGCGCTGATGCCAGTGCTGCTGGCTCTAGTGTTTCGACTGGCATTACCACTGCAGGCCGAATTCCCAGCGGCGCTCTGGTCGAACGTGTGGTCGAAAATTCATTTGATAAAACCGACTCGATCATTCTCAATGTGCAAGCCTCTGACTTCACCACCACCACTGCCATTGTCAATGCTGTCAACAACAAGTTTGGTGCTGGTGTTGCCCGCGCTCTCGATGGCATCTCAGTGGCGATCAACGCGCCCATGGACATGAGTCAACGCGTCGCCTTCTTGAGTGAGATTGAAAACATTGATGTGATCCCTGGTGAGTCTGCAGCACGAGTCGTTGTGAACTCCCGTACTGGCACCGTAGTCATTAGTCGTAATGTGCGGGTCACCGCTGCAGCCGTTACCCACGGCGGCATCACTGTCAAAATTGCGGCATCCAATACTGTCTCTCAGCCTGGCGCCTTTGCCCCAGCAGGTGCTCAAACCACACCGGTCACCAATGCAGATGTCTCGATCTCTGAGGCAAAAAACCCAATGTTTATGTTTCAACCCGGCGTAGACTTACGGGAAATTGTAGATGCAGTAAACCAAGTCGGTGTTACACCGTCTGCATTAGTCTCGATTTTAGAAGCACTCAAACGCTCAGGCAGCCTACGTGCTGAATTAGTGGTGATCTGATGGCTGAAACCACACCAATTACTGGCAGTTACCATGACTTCTCGGGTTTGAGCCGACTCAAAAGCCAAGCCAAAAAGGATGATCAATCCGCATTGCGCGAAACCGCTCAGCAGTTTGAGGCGATGTTCGCACAGATGATGATTAAATCCATGCGTGATGCGTCCATGAAAAGCGACTTGTTTGAATCAAATGCCATGGACACCTTCCAAGGCATGCATGACCAAGAATTGGCTGTGCAAATGTCTAAGCGCGATGTGTTTGGCATCACCAACCTGCTCACTTCACAGCTGTCCCGTCAAGCGCCTAAGCCTGCAGCAGTCGATGGCCAAGGCATGCCCATTGCAGGACCTGCTCTGCCTTTGATTCCAGTGCGCCCAGCCATTGAACTCAATAAAGCACCACCCTCGATGTCTTTGCGTAATGCACGAATCGAGGCCTATCGCATCAACAGCGATCTGGATACACAGTCACCAACAACAGGTCATCCCTAAAGGTTAAGCCGCAATGGCAGATATTCTCTCGATCGGCAGTTCAGCCATTAATTCTTACCAACGTGCACTCAGCACGGTGAGTAATAATATTGCCAATCTGGATACCGAGGGATATACGCGCCAAGAAATCAGCTTAAAGGAAAGCACTCCCCAGTCACAAGGTCAGGCTTTCTTTGGCACGGGCAGTCAATTTGATAGCATTAAACGCGCTTATAGTGCATTTGCCGAATCAGGCTTGCGCAGCAGTTATAGCGAACTGAATACGCAAGTGCCACTCACCACGTATGCCAATCGCGTGATCGATATTATGGGCAGCGAGCAGTCTGGTCTAACCCCTGCTATTGATAAATTCTTTGCCAGTGCGCGCGCCCTCTCTGCAACCCCTGCTTCTGCAGATATGCGCGGTGAATTTCTAAGGAGTGCTGATGGCCTAGCCTCGCGCTTTCGTGAGTTATCCAGCCAGCTCAATGCAGTAGATACTGGCACGCGCGATGAAATCAACACTAATTTACAAAATTTAAGCGCGATGGCGAGCCAGCTGGCGATTGTGAATGGCCAATTGGCCCGCAAACGTGACGTCACCCAACAGCCGCCAGACCTCTTAGATCAACGCGATCATTTGTTGGTCCAGATGTCTAAAATCGCTGGTCTCCAAGTCTCTACACTCAGCAATGGTGTGGTCAGCGTCGGTCTGGGTAAAACCATCGGCGAGGGTTTAATTGTTGATGGCAATATTGCCAAAAATGTATCAGCCTCATTTAACGAAACTGATGCTGGTAAAGTCGAAGTGGTTGTTGACCCATATGGCAAAGCCACCACTGTTACTGGACTGACCAATGGTTCAGTCGCAGGACTGATTGCATTTCGCCTACAAGCCCTAGAGACCACCTCTTCAGCCCTAGATTATCTGGCACAAACAGCCGTTAAAGCAGTGAATGACGTGCATCGCTTGGGTATCGATGCGAATGGTGAACAAGGTCACGACCTGTTTGCGATTGACCCCTCATTTCGCGTGGATACAGGACTAGGCGCCCCAGTGGTTAATGTGGGTGTGAGTGTGACCGACATTAGCAAAACTGCAATGCATGATATTGAATTGCGTTACGACCAGTCTCGCACGCTGTGGACTGCTAAAGATTTAACGACTGGCGGCATTTACAAAGGCAATGCCAGCGGTGATAGCATCGATGTCAATGGTTTACATGTCACCATCACTGGTCGGCCACGTGATGCCGAAAGTGTGATTCTACGCGCCACCTCGCGTCCGTCTGCTGGTGTGCGTTTAATTGAAAACGACCCACTGAAAATAGCAGCAGGTGCTCTATTTCGAGTGACAGAAAACGCCAACAACCGTAGTGCAGCTACTGCGACAGTTTCTCTCGAGCCTCCACCTGCCATCAACGGCAATCCGCCGCCAGGGCCTATGCGCATTGATGATGTGTTGGTGAATAACTCCAATGCCGCAGCGGCAGTCAATAGCGTGGTTAACCCCAGCACGCACATTAACGCTGTCGCCACTATCCCCGCCGGTTACGACAATATTCAACTGCTCATGAATAGCCCCGATAGCGGCTTAGATGTGCAGGTATTTACTCGCGACGGTCGTCACGTGCTGGGTATGCCTATTAACGCTGACCAACAAAAACTACTCCTTCAACCGGGTAACGGCTTCGCACCTGGCTCCTCTTACTCGGCCGACTACTTAAACGCTGCTGCTGACAAATCCTATCTCAAACTCGATATGTTTTATGGCGCACGCGCTGTGGCATATACTCAAACAGATAGCGCAGGCAACCCTGTCCCCAATGCACCGGTTGGCACTGCAAGGCTAGAAGCGACTAACCCGCCAACTTATAGCGGTGTGACAGCAGGTGCGATCACCATCAATGGTCAATCACTGGGCGCCTTAACTGAGCCCAGCAACGGACTGAGCACGCAAAATGTTGTGGATTGGATTAATGGTGCCTCTGCACTCAGTGGTGTTGTCGCCAGTAGCATGAACACCATTACCATTCCAGCCAATGCGCTTCGCCTCAAAGATCAATACGCCACATTGTCCATCAATGGCACTGTGATATCTGCACCCGGTAGCAACGGCTTTACCAATAACGACAGCTTGTTAACTGCTATTAATCGTGTCTCACAAACAACTCATGTGAGTGCCAGCATCGCTGGGGATGGTGCACTCACTCTCAGTAATATTACTGGGTATGAGAGCAATAACATTGTGATCGATAAACCTAATTCCAAAAGTGCGTTAAGTTTAGATGCTGGATATACCAGCCATGCCCGCTTGATTTTGAGTAGTGAGCAAGCCGTTAATGTGGGCGTAGGCCCCAACGGTGAATCTGGCGACTTAGCGAAACTTGGTTTGCGCTATGGCGCTTACATCAAAGGCCCAGTGCCTGAAGATTTATTAGTGTTTGCCACTGGCACTGGCTCTGGTGCGATCGCAGCAGGCTACGATGTCGGTAACATTAACCCCATCAGTCAACAACGCGCTAATCCCGTAGATATTGAATTCTTATCCACTCAACGCTACCAAATCAAAGACGTCAACACCGGCACTATTTTGGCAGAGCGCCAATACGATCCGACACAAGGGATTCATTATGGCGGCCTCAAGGTTGAGATTAACGCTACACCTGAAAAAGGCGATCGCTTCCGGATTGACGGCAATAGTGATGGTACCGGTAACAATGAAAACATGCAGCGCATTGTTGATTTAGAAACCGATCGCACGCTGATTCCAGGCGCTAAAACATTGGGCGAGGCTTATACAGATGCAGTTGGTAATGTCGGTGGTATCGCAGGTCAAGCTCGCATCACCCAAAAAGCACTCGAAGTCATTAACACCCAAGCGATTGAAACACGAGATAGCGTTTCAGGTGTCAATTTAGATGAAGAGGCTGCAGATTTAATTCGCTATCAACAAGCCTATCAAGCCGCAGCTAAAACAGTGCAGATGGCAAGCCAGTTATTTGATACTATTATTCAATTGCGTTAACCAAAGGCATAATCTCAATGAGCCTCTCTACCGCCTACATCTATGACCGTGCAGTTGCCCAAATGGGTGATATGCAAACCAAGATCTCTAAGACACAAACCCAATTGTCTACGGGCAAACAAGTCCCTAATCCTAGCGACTCGCCAGAAAAAACCACGGCCATGCAACGGGTGCAATCTGCGATCGCACGTCAAGACAGCTACCTGAATACACTCACGGCGGTTGATGAGCGACTCAAAACCGAAGAGCCCGTGATTAGAAATTCCACAGAAGCAATGGCGCGCTTCAAAGAGCTAGTCGTACAAGCGTCCAATGACACGCTCTCCCCTAGCGACCGCCAAGCATTAGCACTAGAACTTAAAAGCTTACGCGAAGAAATGCTCTCGTATGCTAATGTGCGCGACTCCAACGGCAATTATTTATTTGGCGGTGGTCGCGTCAGCAAACCCGCCTTCTCAACCAATGCAGCAAGCGGCTCTGGTTACGAAGGTGATACCACTCGCATGAATGTCAACATTGGCGACGAACGTACTGTCAATCTGAATCGGGCTGGTAGTGATATTTTCACCTCGGTCACGCGGACTGTGAATGGTCAAACGCAACAAATTGGTTTTTTTAAAGCCCTAGATGATATTACTGCGGCAGTCGTTAACTCTAATCACAACGGAATGGTTAGCGGCTTGAACGACATTGATACCTTACAAACCGGACTAGCACACGCCTTAACCCAAATGGGTTCTGATATGAATGCGATTGATTCCCAACGCTCGACCATTGAAGACACCAAGTTGCGTCTACAATCGACTCTATCTAGCTTGCAAGATGTCGATTATGCCGACGCGATTAGTCGCCTCAAAAAGGATATGACTGGGCTGGAAGCGGCTCAAAGCAGCTTTGCCCAAACATCAAAACTCAATTTATTTAACTTTATTAAATAAGTCACCTAGCGAGAATTATTAAATTTTCAAAATAAATCAGACATTTATGAAAAATCACTCCATCTAAAACCTCGTATCACTACAGTTCAATTAAAGAGCGGCTGGAATTTGACGATACTGACTAAATGTAGGGTTATATTGATGAAATTTACATCAAAGCACTAAAGCATTAATCGTAATTTTTGAATATTTGAGAATTTTTCATTTAAAGTTGAACAACAATGGCCACTAGCGCAGTTTCATCCAGCACCTCGACGACAACTACCACTAGCTCGACGTCCAACATCATGTCAGCCCTAAAGGCAGGCTCGGGTGTGGATACTAAATCTTTAGCGCAAAATTTAGTGGATGCTGAACGTGCGCCAAAAAAAGCATTAATTGACGGGAAAATCAAAAAAGATGAAGCCAGCGTTTCTGGTTACGGCAGCCTTATATCGAGCCTCAACGATCTAAAAACAGCATTTACTGCTCTCAGAACCACCACAAATCTCAACTCTGTATCAGCAGTAAATAGTGGATACGGCGCTTACAATGTTTCTTTAAGCTCTAGCGCGGAAGCTGGCAACCACACCATTAATGTGGTTAATTTAGCGCAAGCTCAACGTAGCGTTTCATTGGGCTACGCCGCTGCAAACACTGACCTCGGCCAATTACATTTATCAATTGGTAACACCCCCATTACTGTCACGACTAAAACTCCGCAAGGTGTTGTAGATGCCATTAATAACACCTCTAGCTTAAATGTTACCGCTCAACTGATTAATACAGGGGACGCTACTAACCCTTATCGAATTGCACTCACTGGCAAAACCACTGGGGCAAGCGGAGCATTTACAGTTAGCGGTTTAGCATTTGATTCTACATTGATGGCTTCAGGTAGCTTTGCTTCCAAAACCTCTGCTTTAAATAGTGGCAATACCTTTAACATCAGTCTTTCTCTTGGTAACACCACAACATCAGTTGCAATCCCAGCAGGGCAAGATACTCCACAGGGAATTATTGACGCTATTAACGCTCAGGGCTTAGGAGTAACCGCACAATTAGTAGATACAGGAAATGCCAGCAAACCTTGGAAAATTGCTATTACGCCGGATGATACTGGCGGGGCTAATGGATTAGTGATCACTACTGATCTATCCGCAAATACTCTGGCTTTTTCAGCTACGCCGCTAAATTCCGCCCAAGATGCACTAGTCGCGATCAACGGCCTTGCGATTAAAAGCAGCACTAATACCATCACTGACGCAATACCCGGTGTGACGCTCAACTTAGCCACCCTAACCGGTGGCACTACCAGCTTATCCATTAGCCGCGACACTTCTACTGTCAAAAATAACATTACAGCGCTTGCCAGTGCCTATAATACTTTAAAGATCAAGCTTGATAATTTATCAACTTCCGGCTCAACAGCAGAGTTTGGTGGGTCGCTCGCCAACAACTCGTTAATCTCTCAAATTCGCCAACAAATGATTAGCATGACTACTGGTACCTCATCAACACCCGGTACTAGTGTTAGCGCTTTACGCGATCTTGGTATCAGCTTACAACGAGACGGCAAGTTAACTGTTGACAATACCGTTCTAGACAGTAAATTATCCAGTAGTTTTAGTGATGTTGTGAAGATGTTCACTAATAATGAGAAAACTGCAAGCCTAATCACTTCTGGCAACCATGGTCTCGCCGGTGATGCCGTTAATAAAATCAATAGCTTAATATCGTCTACCGGCCCAATTCTGAGCCAAAGCGGCAATGCCGCTACTCGTATCTCAAAATACAAGGATGACTTAGTCAAGCTGGAAGATCGGATGACTCAGCTCCTAACCCGTTACACGAAACAATTTGGAGCAATGGACTCTTTAGTCGGTAACATGAATAGCTTGCAAACGTCACTCAAAGGACAGTTTGACAGCATGTTGAACTCTAAAAATTAATTCTCTACGCTTAAACGAATGAATACGTTTTTACTTCTAGCCCTTTTAGCTTGCATGGTCGGCATTGTGATCATGTGTATCTATCTGATTGATAGCATACGTACGATTGAAAAACGCGCAATGATGGCAAATCCCGTACGCCGTGACGAGCGCTTTGGTACGCTAGAGGGCGAAAAACTCTGGGAAGTTATGACTGGAGTCAGCCATGCTGGCACTAGCGGCTTGCCGATTGAGACACTACGATCATTGTTTGAGCCCATCGTGCAGCGTCACATGGAAGAAGTATTTAATGAAGGCATGCTGGACAGCAAGCTGGGGGTGCGCATGATGCCACACCCGACGCGCCCGATTAAAACCAGCGAAGGGCAAGTAATGTCTTGGCTCCCCCCTGAGCCACTGGGTATTATTTATGCCTTGGGTATCAAGCGCTCCAGTGACCCCAACG
>Ga0138283_1011598_pt1 | contig 9077 bp, 17 predicted proteins | sample S_130109_E_mt_FD_106901 | JGI IMG/M metagenome (GOLD analysis project Ga0138283, IMG submission 106901) | Freshwater microbial communities from Lake Simoncouche, Canada - S_130109_E_mt (Metagenome Metatranscriptome) | ecosystem: Environmental > Aquatic > Freshwater > Lake | place: Canada: Quebec...
TAAGCCGCCAAGAACTTTTGGCAATTCGTCTTTAGACTTATAAATACGTAAACCAGGTCTACTAATTCTTTTTATTGTTTCTATTACTGGAGCACCTTTATAATATTTCAAATCAACAGTCATTTCAGTGTGACTACCATTTGTTTCAGTGCTATAACCAATAATGTAACCTTCTTCTTTCAGCACCTTTGCAATAGATACTTTTAATTTTGATGAAGGCTGTTTTATACTTTTTTTACCAGCAGATTGACCGTTTCTAATACGAGTCAGCATATCTGCAACTGGGTCTGTCATACTCATTTTTTTTATCTCCAAACTTGATCTAACAGATCTTACCAACTTGCTTTAACAACACCAGGTACATCACCACGCATTACTGCTTCTCTTAGTTTATTTCGACTAAGACCAAACTTGCGGTAATACCCATGAGGTCGCCCAGTTATATTACAACGATTACGAATCCTTGTTACACTAGAATCCCTTGGTAATTTTTGGAGCTGTAAATGAGCTGTTTCTTTATCTTCATATGAAGCATTTGGATCTCTTATAATTTCTTTCAGACCCTTACGCTTAACATCAAATTTCTTTACTAATTTTTTACGCTTATCTTCACGCGCAATCATTGACTTTTTTGCCATGTTAAAATCGCCTCTTAGCTCTTAAATGGAAAATTAAACAACTTCAACAAAGCTAAACCTTCTTCATTAGTCTGAGCTGTTGTTGTGATAGTAATATCCATACCGCGTATAGTATCAATTTTATCATAATCAATTTCAGGGAAAATGATTTGCTCTTTAACACCCATGGAATAATTACCACGACCATCAAAACTTTTTGAACTTAAACCACGAAAATCTCGTATTCTTGGTATAGAGATACTTATTAATCGATCTAAGAATTCAAACATACGCTCACTACGCAAAGTAACCTTACAGCCTATTGGCATGTCGTCACGAATCTTAAAGCCAGCAATAGATTTTCTTGCTAATGTTACGATAGGCTTTTGACCGGAAATTTTTTCCATGTCAGAAAGAGCTGATTGTAGGACTTTTTTATCCGCAACAGCACCGCCAACGCCCATATTAAGGGTAATTTTTGTTATACGAGGAGCCTGCATAATTGACTTGTAAGCAAACTGCTCAACCAATGCTGGAAGGACTTTTTCTTTATATACGGTTTCTAATCTAGACATGATTCATCTTCACCTTACGCGTCAACAACTTCATTTGTTGACTTAAAATATCTGACTTTCTTTCCATCTTCAAGAAACTTAAAGCCAACTCTATCTGCTTTTTTTGTTTCAGGATTAAACAAACCAATATTAGAAATATTAATCGGCATATCCTTAACAATTATTCCACCAGAAATACCAGCATTTGGATTAGGTTTTTGATTTTTTTTAACCTGATTAATTCCCTCTATTAGAACTTTATCATTCTTTAAGACGGAAGAAACCCTTCCGGTTTTACCCTTATCCTTACCAGTACGAACAATTACTTGATCACCTTTTTTTATTTTAGCCATTTCAACACTTCCTTATAATACTTCAGGAGCAAGTGAGATAATTTTCATAAATTTCTCTCCTCTTAACTCACGCGTTACAGGGCCAAAAATACGGGTTCCAAGTGGTTGCAAATTGTTGTTAAGAATTACAGCAGCATTACCATCAAAACGAATAACCGAACCATCAGGTCTACGAACGCCTTTGCGAGTTCTAACAACTAATGCATTGTAGACTTCACCTTTTTTTACTCTACCGCGAGGGATTGCATCCTTAATACTTACTTTGATGATATCACCAATAGCAGCGTAACGACGATGCGAGCCACCCAATACTTTGATACACATGACCCTTTTTGCACCGCTATTATCGGCGACGTCAAGGTTAGTTTGCATCTGAATCATGATTTATTCCTACATTTTGTATATAAATAGATAATGCTATTTGTTAGCACACTCTAGAACTTGAACCAATTTGAATGTTTTATTTTTAGACAAAGGTCTGCAAGATGAAATCGCAACAACATCACCTTCGTTGCATACATTTAGCTCATCATGAGCCATCATTTTGGATGAACGCTTAATATATTTTCCATAAACAGGATGCTTAACGACTCGCTCCACTAAAACAGTAATGGTCTTATCCATTTTATTGCTTACTACACGACCAGTGATTGTCCGCAACTTAGTTACATTTTCACTCATATTTATGCGCTCGCCATTTCATTTAGGATGGTGTGGATTCGCGCCACATCACGTCTAACTTTTTTTACTTGATCAGGCTTTGAGAGTTGACCTGTACCTTTTTGCATTTTAAGATTAAATCGCTCACGAGATAGTACGAGCAATAAATCTCCTAATTCATTTTTTGTTTTTTGACGTAATTCACTTGCTTTCATTACATTATAGTCCGAGCGGTAAACAGTGTTTTTAAGGGTAGCTTAGCAGCTGCTAATGCAAATGCCTCACGTGCCAGTTCTTCGGAAACACCTTGTATTTCATACAGCATTGTTCCCGGTCTCACTTGAGCAACCCAATATTCTACACTACCTTTTCCTTTTCCCATACGAACTTCTAATGGTTTTTTAGTAATAGGCTTATCTGGGAAAACTCTTATCCATAATTTACCGCCCCTCTTGACATGGCGTGTAATAGTTCTTCTGGCTGATTCTATTTGTCTAGCCGTTAATCTTCCGCGGCCAACAGATTTTAAACCGAACTCACCAAAACTAACTGATGACCCACGTACAGCAGTACCGTTATTTCTGCCTTTATGTTGCTTACGATATTTAGTTCTTTTAGGTTGAAGCATGACTTTTTTCCTTCAACTATTTCTTTGATTCAGAATTAATAGATGCAAGATGCGCATCCATATCGAATACTTCGCCTTTGAATATCCACACCTTAATGCCAATAATTCCATAGGTAGTATGTGCTTCAGCTGTTGCATAATCGATGTCAGCTCTTAATGTATGCAAAGGAACCCGACCTTCCCTATACCACTCACTTCTTGCAATTTCAGCGCCGTTAAGACGACCACCAACGTTTATTTTTATGCCTTCGGCACCTAAACGCATTGTATTAGTAACCGCTCTTTTCATTGCACGACGATACATGATTCTTTTTTCAAGTTGTTGCGCAACACCTTCAGCAACTAATTGAGCATCCAATTCAGGCTTTCTAATCTCTTCAACATTTAATTGAACAGGAATGCCAATCATTTTCGAGATTGATTGGCGCAAAGCGTCAATATCTTCTCCCTTTTTACCTATAACTATACCAGGACGTGCAGTATGAATAGTTATGTGCGCATTATTAGCAGGCCTGTTGATTTGAATACGGCTGACAGACGCGTTAGCTAACTTTTTCTTGATAAATTCTCTAACTTTTATATCCTGATGAAGAAATACAGAATAGTCTTGACTATTTGCATACCATCTTGAATTCCAATCTTTAACAATCCCAAGCCGTATACCTGTTGGATGTACTTTCTGACCCATTTTATGCCCCTACTCGAATTCTGCGACTTTAACTGTTATATGGCAGGTTCTTTTAAGGATATGGTTTGCATTCCCTTTAGCTCTTGCCTTGAATCTTTTCATTGTCGCCCCTTCATTTACATAAACGGTAGACACTCTTAAATCGTCAATATCAGCACTTTCGTTATGTTCAGCATTAGCTATTGCCGATTCTAGAATCTTTGTAAATATAGCCGCTGCTTTTTTTGAACTAAACTTTAGCGTGTTAAGTGCTTTTTCTACTGACAAACCACGTATTTGATCACCAACTAACCGTGCTTTTTGAGCAGATAATGGAGCATTATTCAATTTTGCCGAAACTTCCATCACATATCCTACCTTGACTTCTTGTCAGCCACATGGCCTTTATATGTTCGAGTGGGAGCAAACTCACCTAACTTATGACCAACCATATTCTCTGATATAAGAACGGGAATATGCAGACGGCCGTTATGAATTGCAATTGTTAAGCCAAGCATATCTGGAATGATCATTGATCTTCTAGACCATGTTTTAATCGGTTTCCGATTATTACTACTTACAGCATCACCAATTTTTTTTAAAAGATGATGATCAATAAAAGGACCTTTTTTAATTGAACGTGGCACGCTAATTCCTCTCTATTTCTGCTTACGACGTCTGATAATCATATTATCAGTACGCTTATTTTTTCGAGTTTTGTATCCCTTAGTCGGCATACCCCAAGGTGATACAGGATGTCTACCACCCGAAGTACGACCCTCACCTCCACCATGCGGATGATCAACCGGGTTCATTACAACTCCACGAACCGTAGGACGAACCCCTCTCCATCTCGAAGCACCAGCTTTACCAAGCGACCTAAGATTATGCTCTGAATTAGAAACCTCACCAATTACAGCCCTACAATCTGCCATAACTTTACGCATTTCACCTGATCTCATTCTAAGTGTTGCATGAGCTCCATCCCTTGCTACTAATTGGACTGAAGTACCAGCGCTTCTAGCAACTTGAGCCCCTTTACCAGGCTTTAGTTCTACACAATGAACAGTCGTACCCATTGGAATATTGCGTAGAGGCATGCAATTACCTGCTTTTACAGGAACTGTTTCAGATGAGATAATTTCTTGACCTATAACCAATCCTTTAGGAGCAATAATATATCTTCGCTCTCCGTCCCTGAATAAAATCAAGGCAATATTCGCAGTTCTATTAGGGTCATATTCTAACCGCTCAACAATAGCAGGAATATCAAGCTTATTTCTTTTGAAATCAACAATACGGTAGTGCTGTTTATGTCCACCACCGATATGGCGTGTTGTTATGCGCCCTTGATTATTACGACCGCCACTTTTACTTTTTTTAGCCAGTAAAGGTGCAAAAGGTTTGCCTTTATGTAAGTCATCATTTTTGATGCGTACAACAAACCGTGATCCCGGTGACGTCGGTTTTGATTTTACAATCGCCATGCTTTCTACCGTTTCCTATTGATCTATCACTTTAAAAATTAAGCAGCAGAGAATTCTATATCATGACCAGGCTTAAGCTTAACATAAGCTTTTTTCCAATCAGATCTTTGGCCCAATGTTTTTCCAACTCTTTTCTGTTTGCCTTTAACGTTCAAAACATGGACAGAATCAACCTCTACACCGAACATAACTTCAACCGCATTTTTTACTTGTTTTTTAGATGCAGATTTGAGCACCTTAAACACAAATTGTTTGTTTTTTTCAGCGGCGTTAGTGCTTTTTTCAGAAATAATAGGCGACTCTAAGACGCCTGCTAACTGATATACGTTATTAATCATACCAAGCGCCCCTCTAATTGCTTCAACGCTCCTGGTGTAGCTATTACTTTATCTGCCGAAACCAATAACACTGGGTTTAAATTTACGGCCTCAATAACGTTCACATATGGAATATTCCTTGAAGCTAATGCCAAATTAGCTGTTACTTCTTCAACTACAATTAATATTCTCTTTGCATCTATACTTTTAATCTTCTCATTGAATGCTTTAGTTTTAACTGAAGTAGGGATAATATCATTACTAACAACCAAGCGATTCTGTCTTAGTAATTCAGACAAAATAGACCTAACACCAACACGAAACATCTTCTTGTTAAGTTTCTGTTCGTAATTTCTAGGCCTTGCAGCAAACGCAACACCACCGGTACGCCAGATTGGACTTCGTATTGTACCAGATCTTGCACGTCCTGTCCCTTTTTGTCTCCAAGGCTTAGATCCACCACCACTAACATCAGATCTTGTTTTTTGAGCTTTTGTTCCAGCTCGAGCACCAGCCATATAACGAACCACTAGTTGATGTACTAATGTTTCATTAAAAGACTGTCCAAAAACAGTTTCTGCAACCTCAACAGAAGAGTCTTTATCATTTAAAGCAGGTATTTGCAAACCCATGACTTAACCTTTATTTCGCATTTTCATTGCGGGAGTAATTACTACATCACCGCCTTTAGCTCCAGGAACTGCACCCTTTACTAAAATTAAATTTCTTTCTGTATCAATTGCATGAATAGTAAGGTTTTGTATGGTAGTTTTAACATTACCCATATGCCCTTCCATTTTTTTGCCTTTAAATACACGCCCAGGAGTTTGACACATACCGATAGAACCGAGCACCCTATGTGATCGAGAGTTACCATGCGTAGCATCCTGCATACTAAAATTATGTCTTTTTATACCACCAGCAAATCCCTTTCCTATGCTCTTTCCTTGAACATCAACAACTTGGCCAGCAGAAAAAATATCTACTGTTAATTGTGTGCCAGTAGAAAAATCAATACCTTCACCTTCTTCGAGCCTAAACTCCCAAAGTCCGCGACCTGCTGTCAAATTTGCCGCTGCATAATGACCAGCCATTGCTTTATTAACTCTTGAAGATTTTTTGTCACCAGCGGCTACCTGAATTGAACGATAACCATCAACGTCAATACTTTTAACCTGAGTAATTCTATTCGAATCAATCTGGAGTACAGTAACTGGGACTGACGAACCATCCTCACAAAAAACTCTGGTCATACCACATTTACGACCTATAAGACCTATTGACATCTGCCAATTCCTCTATTTTTAATTCAATTTTATTTGGACATCAACACCAGCTGCAAGATCCAACTTCATTAATGCATCTACTGTTTTTTCTGTTGGCTCAACGATATCCAGCAATCTTTTATAAGTTCTTAATTCGTATTGATCCCGCGCATCTTTATCAACATGAGGGGAAATTAGAATTGTAAAACGTTCTTTCTTAGTAGGCAGAGGAATAGGGCCTTTAACTTGTGCACCCGTTCTTCTTGCTGTTTCTACTATCTCACCAGCCGACTGATCAATTAATTTGTGATCAAATGATTTCAATCGAATTCTGATAGTTTGATTTGACATATATATTACTCAATTATTGATGCAACAACACCGGCACCTACTGTACGACCACCTTCACGAATTGCGAATCGCAAACCGTCTTCCATGGCAATCGGTGAAATCAATTTAACTTTTACTGATATGTTATCGCCAGGCATTACCATCTCTACGCCTTCTGGTAACTCTACGGCTCCGGTTACGTCAGTCGTTCTGAAATAGAATTGCGGACGGTAACCATCAAAGAATGGTGTATGACGACCACCTTCTTCTTTTGATAATATATAAATCTCTGAGTTGAAGTGAGCATGTGGCTTGATAGTGCCTTTATGTGCCAACACTTGTCCACGTTCAACATCGTCTCTTTTGGTGCCTCTCAACAACAAGCCAACATTATCGCCCGCCTCTCCTTGATCGAGCAATTTACGGAACATTTCAACGCCTGTACAAGTTGTTACTACTGTTGGCCTAATGCCTACAATTTCAACTTCCTGACCTACTTTAATAATGCCTCGTTCTATACGACCAGTTACAACTGTTCCTCGGCCTGATATCGAAAATACATCTTCAATAGGCATCAAGAATGCGCCATCAACCGCACGCTCTGGTAACGGAATATAAGTATCAAGTGCTTCAACTAATCTAACTACTGAAGGCATACCAATTTCGCTTTCATCACCTTGCAAGGCAAGTAATGCTGAACCTCTGATAATTGGTGTGTCGTCACCAGGAAACTCATACATGTCAAGCAACTCTCTAAGCTCCATCTCAACCAATTCGATTAACTCTTCGTCGTCAACCATATCAGCTTTATTCAAGAACACGACAACATAGGGTACACCTACTTGTCTTGACAGCAATATATGTTCTCTAGTTTGCGGCATAGGACCGTCAGCTGCCGAACAAACCAGAATTGCACCGTCCATTTGCGCAGCTCCAGTAATCATGTTTTTTACATAATCAGCATGGCCCGGGCAGTCTACGTGAGCATAATGACGAACTGCAGATTCATATTCTACGTGTGATGTTGCAATGGTTATACCACGTGCACGCTCTTCTGGAGCGTTATCAATCTGGTCAAATGCTTTAACCGCACCACCGTGCAACTTTGCCATGACTACTGTTAATGCAGCAGTTAGCGTTGTCTTACCGTGGTCAACATGACCAATTGTGCCTACGTTAACGTGGGGCTTATTTCGTGAAAACTTTTCTTTGGCCATGAGTAAATACCCTTATATATTATCAATTTTATGAAGATTTATTAATGATAGACTCTGCTATATGAGCAGGTGTTTCATTGTATTTTTCAAACTGCATACTGTATGTAGCTCGCCCCTGTGTTGCTGAACGCAATGCAGTTGCATAACCAAACATTTCCGATAACGGCACTTCGCAGCTAACTGTCTTACCTGACGGCACATCATGCATTCCTTGTATTATGCCACGTCGTCTATTGATATCACCAACCACATCACCCATATATTCTTCAGGCGTAGCGATTTCAACTTTCATTATAGGCTCAAGTAAAACAGGATTTGCTTTTCTTGCACCTTCCCTGAAACACATAGATCCAGCAATCTTGAAAGCAATTTCATTAGAGTCCACATCGTGATAGGACCCATCAAACAGAGAAACCTTTACATCCAAGATAGGGTATCCAGCTAAAACACCACATTTAAGCTGTTCTTGAATCCCCTTATCAACTGCCGGAATAAATTCTTTTGGTACACACCCACCAACAATTTCATTTACAAACTCATAACCAACCCCAATTTGTTGAGGTTCAATTCTTAACCAAACATGTCCATATTGGCCTTTACCGCCAGACTGTCTAATAAATTTCGCTTCATGTTCAACCATATTGCGAATTGTTTCTCTGTAGGCAACTTGCGGAGAGCCTACATTCGCATCTACATTGAACTCTCTCTTCATTCGATCAATAATTATTTCAAGGTGCAATTCACCCATCCCAGAAATAATAACCTGACCCGATTCAGCATCTGTATGAACCCTAAATGATGGGTCTTCTTGAGCCAACTTAACTAAAGCTAAACCCATCTTGTCCTGATCTGCTTTTGTTTTTGGCTCAACTGCAACTGATATAACTGGCTCCGGGAAATCCATGCGCTCAAGTATTATTATATCCTTGAGATCACATAACGTATCTCCCGTTATGCGGCTAAGCTATCACGACAAGGATAA
>Ga0138283_1000681_pt1 | contig 8985 bp, 1 predicted proteins | sample S_130109_E_mt_FD_106901 | JGI IMG/M metagenome (GOLD analysis project Ga0138283, IMG submission 106901) | Freshwater microbial communities from Lake Simoncouche, Canada - S_130109_E_mt (Metagenome Metatranscriptome) | ecosystem: Environmental > Aquatic > Freshwater > Lake | place: Canada: Quebec...
GTGTGGTTTAACCACCACACTCCTGTTTGAGGGCTGTTTTTACAGCTAACAACGGTTTTTCAACTGTTTACACCAATCTATTCAAGGTGTTTCGCGCATGTGTGCGCTTGGAGAGTCTCGTACTCTCCAAAAGAATCTTAGTCACTACTACTTACATTGCGTAAGAATTGCCAATTGGCAGTAACGTAGCGAGATTATACATTCTTCGGAAGTTTCGCGAGAAACTTCCACCCGGGGCAGATGGCCCCCCCAATTTCCACCCGGGCAGATGGCCCCCCCCCCCTATTTCCACCCGGGTAGAAGACCCTTATTTCCACCAGCTTTATGCTGAAGAATTCCACCGGTAGTAGCCGAAGAGATCTTTGGATCTAGTCAGTTCCACCCGTCAGGTGGTGAACCTATGGGTTCTCATTACATGATTTTATTTGAATACAGATCACCGGACGTCAAATCTAGACGATAAGGTACCAGGCTTCGAAACCTGTAAAGACCCGCCTTATATATATGATAGTCCTAGTTGAACCCCCATTTTAAAGCCTAATAGGTACGGCAGGATGGATAAAGGGCCAACGCCAACATATATCGTTCGTGACGAAGAGTCGCCAAATTTCTCTTGTGAATATTCTACTTCTATAAACGAATAATCAAGCTGTATTGCCAGTACAGGCTTGATCGGTGATCAAATATTGAATAAAATTTTGTCGTTAGAAATGACAATTTTGGTTACATTTTTGCGTTTTATACATATAAACGCATTGGTGCTTATTTCCACCGGGACGGCTTCGGCCGGCCCATCAGCCTACTCAAAAATGTTATCTTACAATCGAGTAATGTGGTCAGGCAACGGCAAAAAAAACGAGTCAGCAGTAAATGGAAAGGGGTTTACTGTCCACTTAGGAAAAATAACTACCCGAGATGTCAGTTTAGACATCAAACATGTACATAAGATCTCTGCAATACCGAGGTTGAAAAATAAGGCTAAACTTAAAGCGAACGCTATAAAGAGAGGTAAATTAGTCGATAAGAAGTTACATTCTACAACTTTTTTGATGACAGATCTATCGCCGCATATGTTTAGTCTTCCCAAGATGCCGTCCATATCTGAGATGATACCACCAGTAAAAGTCGGTATAGACGAAGAATCCAAGGGTTGGATTAGTGAGACGTTATCTCAATTGATGTCAGCCATAAGCGGCGGCATTAATGTTAATCACACGCACAGTTTCAACATTGGAAGTTTGGTTCCCGAGTGTTTTAAAGACGCTTTCAATTTTGCTTCCGATAAGATGGGACACTTGCTGTCGATTATAGTGTTCTTTTTCCAGTCTGCACAGAAGGTAATCACAGAAACCACGATTTATTCCAATGTTGTTTCTTGTGCCCAGCAGTTATTCGATTTCATATTGCTGTCGGTTAAAGCAATGGGAGACAAAGTCGGTTTTATGTCTACCGATATATTTAATCTATTGTCCAAATTTTCTACAGCTATCGTGAGGACTGTTTGTTCGTGGATAATACCAACACCAGTCTTTGAAGAACATTCTTTGAGCGATTCAAGTATGTATCTCGCCGTTATAGGGTTGGTGACTTTCATGTGGAATGGCTACGACGTGTCTTTAAATGCGGCCATTAAGATAGTGAAGTCTATGTTGTTATTTGACGGAAAGAAAAATATAGAGATATCTTTTTTCGGATTTCTTGATGCAGTCCGTAGTATTTTTATGACTCTTTCGGAAATGACTGGGATAGAATTTTTTAAGAAGTTCGGTATGCCCATACCCGAGTTTGCTGAAGAAATGCAGGTCATTGAGTTGAAACATTTTGCCCTTCTTTCCGAAAGCACCATAGAGAAATCCGTCAACCCATGGAATAAAGACGACGTTGCTTCTATGAAAGTATTATTGGAGAAGATGACCAATAGAATTTTCGAAGTTAGATCCAACAATCATAAGCTCGCTCCTTTGATTAAGATGAGAGACAGTCTAGTCAAAATCCAAACCCAAGCAGTCGCTTTTATAAATAGAACCGGAGCTTATCGGCTTGAACCTAATTGCTATTGTTTCATAGGTAAACCCGGTTTCGGAAAAACCACTTTGATGCACTATGTCAATGTGGCATTTCTAGCTTCAATCCTTAAGGGAGAAGAATTGATTAGTTTTATGGCTAACCCTCCAGAACAAGTATATAATGCTGTTCCTGGTGCGACTTTTGAGGATCACTATGGAGTTCAAATGGTAGCTTGTATAGACGATTTCTTGGCTACGAAAGCCACGCCAGGTATGCCTGGTGATGGCTCTAGGCTTATAAGATGGGTCAATAACAACCCCCTCTTGTTGAATGCCGCTGCCTTAGAGAATAAGAGTAGACTTAATTTCAGGAGCAGACTTATATCCACCACGTCAAACGTAAAGAAACTTGATTCCCGCCACGCTCCCGATGTAGCACACATTGATGCGGTGTCCAGGAGGATGAAGTACGTGATGGATATTTCTACTGACAAGGACTGTATGTATCTAGAGTATGCCAAGCGCAATCCTGGAAAGACTAGAACGGAGCTACTAGACGAATACTACAAATTTAGAAGAATTAATTGGGACACCGGACTCGACCACCCAGACCAGACACTTAACAATTTTTCGAAATTTGTAGCCGAGATGGTTGCCGAAGACGCGAGGAGGTCTTCATACCATGAGGATATATTTACGCCAGGTATGAGTGGAGTCATTGACGAATTCTCTGGTTTGGCAGAGCATATGTTCCCCATCCCTATGACTCCTAAATTTAAACCCAGCGATTTAGATCCTTGGAAAGTTTCGCCCAGAGCCTTTATCAATCAAGCTATGATTAAATTGTTCCCCACAACCTATCATGATATCCATAGAATAGACAGTCTAACTCAGGAGAAAGAGAGGGGAACGTTAAGATCTACTGTAGATGGGTTTACGGAACCTATATCTGAGGTTTGGGTGAAGGATAAAGCATACAACATATCTATCTGTGGAGATATGGACTGTTTCCACAAGAATTTGTCAGGTTTGAAACTTCTCGCAGAATCACAAGGATATGATTTGTTGGAGTATTTTTACAAAAACAAGGAAGCCCATCTTAAAAAGTATCCTAACTTGTATCATTGTAGGTATTTGATCGATCCGGAGGGAACGGAGAACAAATCAAAGATGGGAGTTCCCGAACATTTCTACCATTATCTAGGGTTTGTTTTGTATCTTAGTATTACTCACCCTAAATTAGGACCTAAAGTAGCACAAATATCTCGTCAGGAGAAATTTGACTCTAGACTGTCAGACACAGAGGTTGTTGGCAGAAATGTTTACGGAAGAGTCTTAGAAATATTAGTCATGTTTGCTAATGAGATGGCTCACAACGTATCCGGTTTTAAATTGGCCCTTGAGTGTTTAAATCATGCTTGTGGCCTGCCACTAAGCTTGAAAAAGTATTATACATTAGGTAGCAACCATGTCCAGGGTTGGTTGCCTGATTACATATGGGAACACATGCTCGGTGTGGAGCAGAGTCAATTCGACGATGTATCTATTTGCGCCTATTTGAATGTCGAATCTTATAGAAACTGTTTAATAACCGGTGTTCATTTCGATGTACATAACTTTATGAGGACAGCGTGTTTTGCTGCCGTAGAGAAATACAAGAAAGACACTGCCCCAGTGCAGCATTACCTAACAACCCTCTTCAATTGTAGTAAATTGGCTGCTTTCGCGGTTACTGCTTTCGGATTTTTGGCTATAGGCAGTCTTATCAATAGAACAGTTGGTGCCCTAGTTCCCATAGACACTATTAATGATAAAGAGGAGCAATCCGGTAGACTCACTAAAGTGAATAGACACGTTGTCAGGCCTGCTCCTTTACCTAAGAATCCAGATCAAATGCAAGCACATGCTGTGAATCTTCCTGCTTCGAACGGTCTAGTGGCGAAAGTTATGAACAACACGATAGTGTTTTCTACAGAGAAAATGGGGGTTTCCCATGGTAGTCTTGTTATCCTCAAGGACAATAAAGCCATCGGGTTAGTCCATTATTTGAGCCTTTTCGAGGATCTTAGAGCCTATAAACAGCCTTTGTTCGGTCGTAGAGGAGATTCCAATCCCAAGGATCCAGATGTCTACTTTCCCCTAGACCTAGACGTTCTAGTGGACCAGTGTCACACGCCTAGTGATGGCATAGAGCATGACACCGCTTATTATACTATCAGAGTTTTGAAGGAGTATGCCGGTAGCAACTATAGACCTCAGGTTGGCAAAGACTTGACTAGTAGTATGCTAACTAGAGGTGAGTTTTCTAATCTTATGATGGCTGAATCAGGAGTAAAAAAACATTTCCCGACAGTGTTTGCAAAACCTTGTCTCATAGACAGGAACTCTAAGGTCAATTATGCATCTACTAGTAACCAAGTTGGAGCAGTAATAGGGAATGTCCAATATGGTGCTTGTTCCGAGTATAAGGTCGCCAATGCGATAATGGGACAATATACTTGCGATAGAGGGTATTGCGGTGCAGCAGTTTTATGTCCAGATATGCGTTCTTCAAAGCAAGTTGCTTTAGTCAGCATACATTGTAGTGGCAATTCTCAAACTAGTGTCGGTATTAGTGCTCCTTTCTATTTAGAAGATTTCGAACAGTATTGTTCTTACACTAGAACACGAGGAGTGCTAGAGGAACACGGAGCTATTAGATCGCTCCCTCCAGGTTGGACGCCTGTAGACCCTGAACCTATACTCAAGTTTTACAGTGATCTCGGATATGATACCAAGTATCCGTTCATGAACGAGACATCCAAATTAGTAAAGAACGTCTTTTGGGACCAATGCAACGGAGGTGAAACGAGTGGCAACATTCCTACAGTCCTGGATCGTAAGACAGGACTTGATCCTCTTTATACTGCCCAATCAAACTATGGTGCGCCGTGCGCTAAACCCTACGAACCAATAGTAGATGAGGCTTTTGAAGCAGTCACTGAGATTTATCTTAATCCAGATTTCCCAGTTCGCCATGATACACTACTAACCCTAGAAGAAACCCTTGTGGGAGTTGTAGGAAAAGACGGACAAAAGATAATTCAGGGGATTAGGTCTAGTACCTCTCCTGGTTGGCCTTCCAACAACACATGTCAAGATAAGTCCGCTTGGGTTAAAGACGGCCAAATCGTCGAGGGTCCTGCGATGGATCGATTGCGTAGGCACGTTGAAGCCCTTGAAAAAGAATTAAGCGTTGAGGATTCCGATTTTAAGTTTGTTTGTTTAGACAGCCTTAAGGACGAAGTTCGTAAAGTAGGTGTTGACGGTAACGTCAAACCTGCTAGGCTAATATCCTGTGCTGACCTGGGTTCAGTGTGTGTGACCAAAAGGTTTTTCGGAGCATTTGTCCAGTTCTCCAACGACAATAGGATACACAACGGTAGTACGATAGGGGTAGGTCCCTATAAAGAATTCGACGATATTTGGAGGATTTTCATTGAATGGTTATTAGCCGATGGAGACTACGGTAAATATGACGGTAATATATGGAGGAAATTCTACAGGAAGTATGCGATTGCTGCTAATAGGTGGTATAGCATACATGACAAGAATTGGAAACCTGAACACGACATCATCAGGCTTAATATCGTCATGGCTATCTCTAGCACTATACACTTATCTGGTTATGGGACGGATAAGGTTTTTGCAATGGTGGAGGATCACCAACCCTCTGGCAATTTCCTTACTGCCAATGCCAACACCTTTATCGGAACCGGTATCGGCAAGATCAACCTGTGTAAAGTCTTTTTAGAAGGAAAAGACAAATGTAACACTACTGCAGAGTTTCCCACGTATAAAGAGTTATACGACTCTGGGATGAGAGTTCCCAGAGAGGTTTTGCATACTCCTAGTATGCAAAATGGTGATGACCATTTTCTCGCCATACCCAAGTGTATGAGTTACATGACACCTGGTGCGTTCTCAAGGAGTATGAACGAACTAGGTTTTAAGCATACTGATTCCAGGAAAGGAGTCAGCAATGATGAACCAATGACCCTGAAAGATGTGTCATATCTCAAGAGGGAATTCGTAGAGTTTAAACACAAGTATGTGGGTAGACTAGAATACCCATCTATCTTGAAGATGATAGAGTATGGTAAAGCTTCTCAGACTGTTGAAGAACAATCTCAAGTTGTTGATACTATGCTCATGGAGTGTGCTCCTCACGGTATGGAAAAATTTAGAGCTTTGTCTACCAAGCTACAAAAATACTGTGAGATGAAGCAAATAAGACCTCGTCTTTTAGCCTTGGGAAGGCAAGATGAGGCTTATGAAGCATCGCTTAGTAGAGCGTCTGCAGCATTTAATGACTGCGACGACTTCTACGCGATGATGTAGATGAACATCCGTGATTTGTATGTTACACGTTAAATTAAACATATACTTGGTCCTAGCGCATTACGACGATCTAGGGCCATTTTAGAGGTGCTAACGCAAGTACCCCACCTTTGTAATATTTTACATAAATAGGGGACCGTGTAGAACATGGTAGCTACGTTAAGGCTATCACCCCCCCTACGAGGACTACGTAGGGGATATGGGTTTATTAGTTCGCTCAGGCTAAGAACATAGGCGACATGGCGTCTAATAAAACCATGACTGATTGTTGCGAGGATACAGCAACTACCACATTCGCTGACGAAGGAGTGACTCTGAAAAGCGAATTTTCCACATCAAAACCTGGAGATACCGTGACTCCGGAAATGTACACCATTTGTGACTTTTTGTCTAAACCCGTTTTGCTAGCTAGTGGGAATTGGACTACGGGATCTCTTTCCAATGCTATTTTGACCAGTTTCGACCCGGCAGATTATATAACAAACGGGGCGATGGTTGTTGATCCTTGGTATAGCAAGCTTAAAGGATTTAATCTTATGCGAGGGACTTTCGTCTTTCGTGTGGTGTTGAATGCTATGCCTTTCCATCAAGGAGCACTATTATTGCACTATCTGCCAAACCAGTCCGCAGTAGAGACTGCTGGTTACACTGGATTCGGAGATGTTCACAATGTAAACCTTACCACCAAGACTCAGCAGCCATGTATGGAAATGGTTTCTGGTGCATCAGCTGCTGTTTTCGAGATTCCATACATTGCCCCTACAAATTGGTACACTATTCCCACAGATGGTGGTTCTAGTTCCAAGGTTTCCTGGGGCAAATTCTATATTTCTGTGTTGTCGCCATTGCAGACCGGCGCTGGTCAGGTCATTAGTGCTGATTATACAGTATATGGATATTGGAAAGACGTCGAGCTTGCTGGACCTCTCATACCTCATTCCTCTAGAGGTATGAAAAGATCCACCAAGGTCAAATCTCTACCACCCAGGCTGTCGGTGCCTTCAGAAGAAGCTGAAAATACTGACAAAACCGTTAGTAAAGCTCTATCTAACGTTTCAATTGCAGCTGGAGTGCTCAGTGCGATACCAGGACTTGGACCATTGATGGGGTCTTTGTCTTGGGCCTCTGGTATAGCTGGAGGTGTGGCTAGCGCTTTCGGGTATTCCAAACCTATAAGCACTGTTGCACCTTCGGTTATGGCCAATCAATTGCAGAGGTACAATGCGACATCTGATGGGATCGATACCAGCGTCCCTTTAGGTTTGATACATGACAACCAAACGGCAATCACCGATCGTTATACCGTATACGACGGAGACGAGATGTCTTTTGCGTTTTTAAAGTCTGTTTCTGCTTTTATTTCCGAGGTGTCATGGACCACTTCATCTATGTCCAACCAGTCTATTTACAATAAGACGATGACTCCTAGTTCTATTAAGTTAGGAGGTACTAAAACAGTTGGATTGAAAACCATGACGTATGAAACTGGTCCACCTATTTTTTATCTCGCTAAAGCTTTTTCCCTTTGGAGAGGCTCTTTTAAAGTGAGGTTGAAAATAGTGAAGACTATGTATCACACAGGACGGTTGCAAATAACTTGGACCCCTTCTATCTTTTACAACACAGCGCCTAGTATTAATACTACGGCTATGTATTGTATGAGAGAGATTGTCGACATCAGAGATACAGACGAGATAACTATGATGTTGCCATTCTTGACGGAGTTCGAGTACATATCGACAGGAAACAACACCGTCGATACATTCGTCAATTCGGGAACGTTTAATATCACAGTGTTAAACGAGTTGAGAGCCCCCGACACAGTAGCCGACAATGTACAGATCTTAGTGTATGTTGGAGGAGGCGATGATTTTGAATTATCTGCTCCCATTTGGGAACCCGAGCTGGCGTATCGCTTAAACGGGTTTTCTCCCCAGATGGAAACAGGTCAGATTGATTCAGATCATAAAATTTCCAAGGTAATAGGTACTAACGCCCCTATTCCCGTTGAACTTCAGACGTCATTGAAGTGTTCAGGTGAACAGTTCACGAGTGTGAAACAGCTTGTTAATCGAATGACCCAAATTAACATGGATTCCGTCAAGACGGGCGGAGTCTTTGATCCTTGGTTCATAGACATTACCAAACTCACGCCGGTAACTGGTGCCTTGTCAAAACCCAATCAGGGCGGAGATATATTTTCGTATATTGCGAAGATGTATCTCTACTTTAGGGGTTCTGCCAGGCTTCATTACCAAATAAATACTCTAAACTTTTTGTTGTCTAGTACTTTGGTCAAAGCTACTCCGACTAACTTTTATAATTCGACTCCTCGAACTTATTTAGGCTTAGCCGCTAGTGATAACCTCAGTATTCTCAACTCAAAGTCGAGTGCTTCTGGCATTGCCACGTTGAATTTTAACGATGGCATAGGTACTATTAGTGTCCCATATCATTGCAAAACTCCAGTTTCTTTTGTTTTGGCAAAGAGTGATAATGTTACTAGTACCACGTACTTGAGTCAGCCCATAGCTTATCCCGAGATATCTTTGAACTCCGTTAATACCAACAATGGAGGATTCATGTACAGGTCTATGAA
>Ga0138283_1026109_pt1 | contig 8899 bp, 2 predicted proteins | sample S_130109_E_mt_FD_106901 | JGI IMG/M metagenome (GOLD analysis project Ga0138283, IMG submission 106901) | Freshwater microbial communities from Lake Simoncouche, Canada - S_130109_E_mt (Metagenome Metatranscriptome) | ecosystem: Environmental > Aquatic > Freshwater > Lake | place: Canada: Quebec...
CCCAGAGTTAAGGTTGGGGTATACGTTTTAATAGAGGTTTATAATTTATAAACATGATGGAAGACTCCACCAGGAGTATAAACAGAAAAATAAACATATTAAAATTTAATGTATATATCGGAAAGATTTGAAAAAACTACGGTAGTAGTTGAAAAAAATTCCACCTTCCCGGCAGAGGGTTAGCGCACTAGTAAAAATCGAAGATACCAGGAGTAGACAAGAAATAAGTAAACTTAAAATCTTCAGCTGTCGCTCTTGATACCCAGACATTTACGGGTGCGGCTGTTGAAACTCGACAGAGAACAACGGAAGTTGGTCCAGTCGAGGGGGTTGTATTCGTACGTATTTGCACGGGCGCCAATTTGTACGAATTATAAAAAGGGGCTTGAACTTCAGCGGTTCCAACATTAGAGTTATGGACCTGGGTAATACTATTACTCGGGGCCATTGTTCTATATGGAACAGGATAACTACCAGTGGCTGCAATAGGTTCACTCGTGAGCGAATAATTGGCACCACTCCATCCAGCAGCATATGGGTCCTGAGCTGTTGAAATATTAGATAGAGATGTTGTTATAGGTTTGCTTGATTCTGCAGCATCTGTAGTGATGACAAAACGTGTGCTACCTCTAAAGAAAGCAAACATACCAGCTAACTCGGAAGTGACATCCCCGGCAAAAGCAGTGGGCTGAAAATTTACAGCAGTATTTTGATACGCCATACCAAAATAATGTGTAGCGAAATAAAAATGACCAGTGGCATCAGTAACAAGATTAGATCCATTACCAATAACATTGGCGTATTTAGAAGTGAGTTGCTTCAAAGAATTGAAAACTTCCCCACCAGCTAAAGAGGCCGCTGTAGTATTGGTTGGACCACAAACACCAGTAGTACCAGCCACAGAAACAGCGATTTTATTATCAACCGGATCGGTCTGATACCCTGATTGTGCAATAATTGCAGGCAATGCAGGAGTGTTAGTGCTACCAGCAATAAAATCATTAGGACCCATGACTTGAAAATCACACCCAAGCGACATATAAACCAAAACTTGAACAGTTCCAGAAGCAGTTTCTGGAGCCCGCAATGGATTTAAAGCCACAACGTTAACGAATCCAGATACAGCATTGGCAGCTTGAGAATTAACCCATTGAGCGTTCAAAAGATAGGGAAAAGTCAACTCTATCTCATCAGGTCCGGCTAAATCAATAATTTCTCTAATAGCTAACATTGAAGTAGCAGGAGTAGGTAGAGTCGAGCCAGTTTGAGATGGAGTAAAAGTAATCATATATCTACCATTATGAAAATCAGTTTTAATGAACTTAAATCTCAATTTGAAAGAACCACGCCAAAAACGAAAATAACGTGCAACATATCCACCAGGACAAACGTATTTGACCCGAAGATTGTTACCAAAATTGTCAAGAGTGTTGACTTTTATCAAAGAATTAAGCGGAAAAAGAGAGAATGTTAGCTTATTATCACCGTGAACATCAGCAGTAGAAAGATTAAAAGTAGTAACAATTGAAGGTATCTGTTTGATATAATCCCAGGACATTTCATCATATGGCGTAGGAGAAAGATCCACGTTGGACAATGCATTATCATGACGCAATGCCAACATAGATGCGTTGGACACTCCTGATGAACTAGCCATAAAAGGCACTTTAAGTTGCGAAGCAATCATAGGAGGAGCATCACTTAATGGTTTAGAGTAACCAAAATACGATGCAATTCCTGCTAAAGCAGATGAAACCCACGCTGCGGGACCTGTAAATGCTGAGGCTGAAGGAATAGCAGTACCAACACTAGTAAGTAATCCCCCAGCATTCTCAAAGACTGCGGAAATAGTTCCAGTTGAAGCAATAGTGTTAGCTTCCGTGGATGCTATTGACTTCATCTTACGCTTAGATGTTGTCACACGTCCTGCTTGAGGAACAAGAGGAGTGGCGATCTCAACATCTTCAAATGAAAGATAGACAGATACAGCAACAGCAGTTTCACCACCAGCTCCAGTGACCAAAGGACTAAGGACTAATAGCTTGATTGTTCCCCAGTCATAATTGCCACTCTTAATATTGTAATAATCAGTAACAGATGTATACGGAATTCTAATAAGTCCAGAACCATCACGACAATTAATTTCGACACCTGGTAGCTGAGATACAGCAGCAATATTGTTGTATCTAAAACTACTATTAGCAAAAGGCGTTGATGGATCAAAAGTTAATTTAAGCAATCCAGCTTGAAAGGGATTAGCATTGAGAAGGACACGGACTACAGCAGTAGCTCGTATATTTTCAAATCCTTGCATCTTGCTAGCCCAGAAAGTAGCTGAAGTTATTTGAGACCCAATAGTGGACGTCAATTTAACTGTCAGAGCCGCATCACCGGTAATCCAATCACCATTATAAATGATAAGTGGTTTGGCCAAGAAACTTGAGAGAGATGTGCCGACATCTTTTAAAAGAGTGTCAGTAGGATGTGAAATCAAATTCACAGAAGCTTCTCTTGCTTCATTTCTAAAAACGGTAGTGTCCGTTTTATCCATCATGGGATCGTTAAGGATTGGCTGACTCACCATGCCTGGGTCAGTAATCATAATTTCATTATTTGTAATACTTGCAGTAAATTATATAGCAATAGGGGGCGAACTAAGCCACAAACCGCTCGAAGATATTATACAAATGAGTGAATCTTTAGTATCTTCAATTCTCACTCATCGGGTAATTTACGCACGTACCAGGACCAACGGGTACGCACCCTATTTAACAATAATAGGATTGTGAAGTTTAACGTCATCCAAGGACAGGGCCAAATCTAAGATTTTATATAAACATAATCAAGACCTATTGCTTTATCAAAACTATCACGAAAGTCTACGGGAATATAGACATTATATTCGTTATGACAAGCTCGAGACAATTCAGGTCCGTATTTGTTATATATATCTTCGCCATGAAGAGCTAATTCACACATCATACCTTGGCACACTTTAACGAAATCTTGTTCACTACTACCACGTTTGGTCCACAAAGGAGTCTCCAACACTGTGTCCAAAGACAAAGGCGCAACGTAACCTTCTCTTGTCAAACGAAAAGTTCGTTTTAAGAAGGAACAAGATCTCAATTCAACACTCAAACATAAAGGATTTTTCCATTCATCAGTATACTTGTACCCATGATCAAGAAGATACGACGTCAGAGACGGAAGATCAACATTGTCCATAATACTCTTAGGTAGCGTCCAACCATTATCGTCACCATAAACAATCATTCTAAGATGATTGGAAATAGTAGATAGACTCGCAGAAAATGACTGCTTAACAATCTGGGCATGTACATTAGATATACTCCAATACAATAAGATTTGGTTACACAAACTATTAAGTACTGTCGTAAGAAAGTTCCCAGACGGGTTGGAACCAATCCACTGATATGTAATTGACTTACCTTCATATGGGGCAATATGAATGGAATTAACAACATCCTCAAATAACGTACTTCTAATTAAAGAATCCTCAGCGGTCCACTCATCATCATAAAGACTGTAAAAATCATTAATGATATCGAGGACACAATACATGAGCTGAGGAGATAGAGAGCCATCATAGCCGGAATAATCACCAAAAACAGCATTGCTGCCTTGAGAATTATTAGAACACAGATGGGCATGCAATGCGGTCCATTCAGATATACTATACGGGTTGATACCATAAGCACATCCATTATGTATCTTATTCTCCTTTATAAACTCAACAAATGACCCAAAATATTGGCGTTGCAATATAATATAATCCAAAGGAGCACCACTAAACAATCTTGAAGAACCCGACTGGGATTTAGCAATAGTTACAGTCTCATCTTTAAGATTATCAATAAATCTAAAATCTGGCCGCAATCCAACTCGCAACATATCAAGCTTATCACAAACAATTTTCTCTAACTCAATTGCTTTATCACCCAGCAATGAATAGTTTTGATCATCCCCAAACCAATCCTTTTTCCCACGGAGTTTCCTATTATAAATAAATGGATAACCAGGGGAAGTAGATCTTGGAATGGCTTTAAAGTCAGAACACGGGATACCTAAAACAGCCTCTTCATAAGTCATAGTGCGAGCTACATGTCGCATCTCTGATTTAACCGTGAACATTTTGCTTTTAACAATGTTAACAACAGACTTTAATTGTAATGGATCTATGGCTTTGTGACATAACGAATATTTCCGACGCGCAATAACATTGGGATCTATATTATCACGAGAGTAGAGCATAGCTTGTTTGAGAAGACTAGTTCTACCCCAAATCGGGGGCACAAGAGATCCTATTTTAGATCTTATTATTTGAGACTTTCCTGGAGTAGGAATAGTACGTACTTCATCCAAAGTAACGAACTGCCTACCAATTTGAGCTTCAGCAATAGATGTATCAGGAATATCGCCAATTCCTGCATGTTCACTAACAAATTTAATCAACACATCATCACACAAATCCACTGCGTAACTCAAATTGGATTTGGGATGCCCACATATATGGAGACCAAGAATAAGAGGTTTTCCAGCACGAGGAGTAGCGGACCACAATAATGAACCACAATCACCAACATTATTTTGAATGGGGTACCCAAGCACACCATGACAGGAAACCTTCTCTCCAGCAGCCATGTAATCAATACTATCTAGCCGAGTTGCAATACATGTCAAAACTTGATTAGATTCCCGTTCACGAACGAAAAGAGCCTCTTGTGTTTTAGCCATGAGAAATTGCTTCCTTTCCGCTTCAGACGGAACGAATTTCATAATCGATCTATGCATATGAACAGAAGACGGAAAAACCACCACACAAAGATCTCTATAAGGACCATCATGAGCTTCAACTGTGGAGATATCAAGATCCTTAACAAATACTGTAATACCTCCATCTGGAGCTGAAACTGGATTCAACTGAATGCACAGAGGATTGTCACTTCGGTCAACGTCGTTTAACCACGTCTCAGCAAAATGACAAGGAATCACTGCAACCCTGCCCTGAAGGAAAGTTATAATACCAAATTTAACTCCAGCATCACACTTAATCACTCCATCCACAATCAATGGTTTGGGGTAACTGACAAAATATTGATTACGATTCCTAATATTAGATATAATACTACCATGTTGTGCAGAGATATTAATCTGAGAGACTAAACCCGATTTAATAGATGATTTAATAATTGTTGGATTCTTCTGCCTAGCATCTTTAGTAGATAACACACCAGTTTGCTCCACAACATCACATCTAGTAAACCATACCACTCCACTAATAAATAAGGAGAAGCATGTTAAGGAAACCACCGCTTTGGCTCGAGAATCACTGAGGTAGAATTTAAGCTTTTGCATAGGAGGTTCATCATCAACATCAAATAGTGAGCTATCGTAGGGAGTAGTAGGTGTAGCCTTATCAGAACGTTTAGATATTCCATAATTCATACACGTATCACCAAATCTCATCCTTTTTTCTGAACCAGATCGCATATTATTATACATTAATATACATTGATCCATAAGCTCATAAAAATTAAGGATCGCTCCTGTAGCACGAGCACCAGAGAGAAAATCCCAAGGGATAAACTCCCAAAAGTCAGGATTGTAATCCACACTAGTTAACAAAAGTGAAGATTTAAATCTTCTATCTAAATGGGGAGTTTCTTCAGTATCATTGGTGTACTCAAGTTTCGGAACTAACATATAAGAAATAGGAAATCGACGACTAATAGCAGCAGGACTGCAGATATCACTTCGCGCTTCATTAAGATGAATACGATTAGTAGTTGCATACAAGATATGAGACTTGTACCAAATACGACCCTTGTCTTCCAAAGCTGCACTATTCTGCTGGTATGGAGAAGTATTAACCATACGAATTAACCTCATGAGCTCAGACTGGGCTTCAGGACTTCCACTCTTCATTTGAGCAAAATCATCGAGACTAGTAACAAATTGACCACAATAAGTAGAATGTTCTTGCTCTGGATTAAATTGCCAAATTTCTGAGCTTGGAAACTCACTAAAGGAACTAAGCTTATCTGCAGGTAATAGAGCACCAATTAGGGCATGTAAGAAAGGAGTCGCCATGGAAGATTTACCAACACCTGGGGAACCTCCAATCAAAATACCTAAAGGCTCATATCTAAAACCATTCGGAGAATAATCTATACGACCAACACGAGACATAACCGGCTCCATCATTTTAAGCAGCTTGTGATATTCATCACGCACTGGTTTGTATAATGGGGTTACCTGGACCTTAGAATATGCCTCCTTGACATTAGAGTAGAAAACCTTAAAATTCTCTGCCGTTCTAACATCAACAGACATGGGATCCCATCTATATTCTTCATAAAAGGCCCACTGTTTGTAGAAATCCTCCAATTGAGGTATATTCAAATTGGCTGCGAGCGGATCTCTAACATTCAAAGCACCACTAACATAGGAGGTAAATTTTTTTAACAAAATTTCAAACAACTTTCCTATATGAGTTATACCAGAAGAAACTCGTGAGAAACCTCCAATAGCATTCCAAAAGCAAGCTGAATTATCTTTGCCATTAGACAATGAACGAGTATAATCCCAATTCAACCATATTCCAGAGAATAATGCATGAAACAAAGTTTGCAGAGCAGATTGCTCCTCTGGACCTTGTGAGACCAGATCTAGATCAAAGCCAGATATACAACAGTGCTCGTCCCACAACTGGATGATATTGATAATAATATCATTGAGACCAATAATGGATGCTGAGCCAACAACTGATGAAACCACTATTATCTTAATATAAGATCTCCACTCAGGCTTGTACTGATACAAAGCAAGAATACCAACACTAACTCCAGCAGTAATCTGCCAAGGGGGCAATGAGTCCAAGTGTAAAGCCTTATATATTGACGTAAATATAGGAATATCATGAACAAGATGAACACCTTTAGAATTCACTTCGGACATGGATTCAACTAATTTCTCTAATGACTCACATTGTATATTAACACCATTCTTGGATATCTCAGAAAGAGCGGATTGCGTTTCTGAGAGAGAATTAAAAGAATCAAAAAAACCTTGTGCAATTAAATCGGTTTCCTTTCCTGCAAATGTAAAAGTCAACTCAGAGTATGAGTTGCTCGGAAAAGGATTAGATTTAATTATCGAGAAAGTTTTTGTTGGATGTCGTTTAATATATGGAAGAGCATATTTGTAAAAAGAGGATAGTGATAAACATAAAGAATCACCTGGTATCTTTTTAATCAAACGGCTCTTGACAGTTATTTTGTACGTGACTACCAAAGTTGACCAAACTCTATCAAAATCGGTTGGGTACAAAATATAATTTTTTTTATAATAGTCATCCTCAGAAAAACACTCATCAGAGATACACAAACTATCACTGGAATCGTCCTCACTACGAAGACTTTTCAAAGACGAAAATTTCCTACGCGCAGACGAGTGACCGGAGTGTGCCACCAAACCAGCAGGAGATCTAACCGGTGTGGCGATAGTTGCTCTTCGTATAGCAGCGTGTGGTGGACCTGGCATTCTGCTATTCAAAGGAGTAACATATCTAGACGAATGAACCCTAGTTGGAGTTCTGTGTCTTCTAGTATGTGGAATAGATGTTCTATACTTGCTATAGAGGAACCACTTGGATGCGGATATCCAAAAAAAAACAGGACTCCTTATCCATTGCATAGGATAATAGAGATCCCATATCAAAGTTAAAAAAATTAAAAACTCAGATGCGTTGTTGTGTATTGCAAGCGCCAAATAATCATAATTATCAAGATCATAGGTCTCAAGATAATTAACAAAGAAATGGCGTTGAACACCTTGAACAACAAGATAGAGCAATGTAATATAAAGACTGCGAGATTGCACTTCTAATTCGGTGTCGATATGAAACAACACCAATATCATTGTGTAAAAAAGGGAACCAATAAAGAAATAGTCTACATGTCTGCCGGGGAGGATAGTTACCTGGTAAGCACCTCGCGATTCTAAGAAGAAGACCGACATAGCCATAAAGAAGAGATAGAGATTATAAACAACCCACGTAACGGGAGTGAACCCAAGCAAATAAGTAACATAAGTTACGGGACCAAGTATAAATGCCACTAAAGCATAGTAACGCCGCCCTTGGGCGGGAAAAATATTGTAAACAATAGAAGCAACGGTTATCAATGCCGTGCGGAGATGGGTTATTATTGGTGTAATCATTTTGTTTAAAAGAGAATTAGGTAATAAAACCCGGGGTTGACTTATTACGCCAAGTATTCCAGGCGGACCACTGTAACGTAGTGAATCAGTATACGCAAAATTTGCCAGCTTTTTAAATTTTTTTGTCAGGCATTTTATATTCCGACGGATTCGCCGGTCCTACATAGTGTAGAATTTAAACAGGCTAAGGTGTAATTTTGGAACACCATATTTAAACAAGCGCAGATTCGCATTTTAAATAAATGGCTACTAAATAGTTACTAAAGAAAACAACGACCTTTTAGAGGCCTCGCGCATGTATCCATTGCTGGATAGAGATCATACACTCGATTTCAATTCACTAAATTTCACACATAAATATAACGATTGAAAGAGATCGCTTAATAAACATAAACATCAACCAACTAATAAAAATATATGATGAAAAGAAAAATGCAAATGAAAATGCTCAACAATTAAAAATACTAATAACAAACAGGTTTGTCCTAAACAAAACTACTAGTTACTCATAAAATTAATTACAGAACTTTACTACATAGAATGTAGCACACAACAATAAACAGACGTCAATACAATACAGTAAAATGACACTAGTCTTACACTGTGGCGTCTTAAAAAACGACTTTATGATATTTGCAAAACACACCCAGGGGAG
>Ga0138283_1013970_pt1 | contig 8852 bp, 7 predicted proteins | sample S_130109_E_mt_FD_106901 | JGI IMG/M metagenome (GOLD analysis project Ga0138283, IMG submission 106901) | Freshwater microbial communities from Lake Simoncouche, Canada - S_130109_E_mt (Metagenome Metatranscriptome) | ecosystem: Environmental > Aquatic > Freshwater > Lake | place: Canada: Quebec...
GAGTTTCGCGAATCCAGCAAAGATGGCAAGCCTGGAGCGCTCAAAATGGTTTCTATTTTGGATCTGCTCGATGATGGACTGTCGGCCGTCTACACATTTTTCGAGCCTGAATCCTCACGTAGTTACGGCACTTTTAATATTTTGTGGCAAATAGAACAGGCAAAAATACTCAATCTGCCGCACGTCTATCTTGGTTACTGGATCAGCCAAAGTCAAAAAATGAGTTACAAAAAAAAATTCAAACCTCTCCAGTTACTGATCAATAACCACTGGGTTGAGGACCACGAATACAAGGACACTGCGATCGCATAAACTGAAATCTACTGGCCATAAGTCAGGCAATATTTCACCGTATAAAATGACGCCACAGTCAAAAATCATTTATGCGAACATCTAACTCAACCATTCCAACAACACCAACTGTTCAGGTTATTGAACGAATGTTCACCATCATGGATGTTTTAGCTTCGCGTGAGGAAGCAATCTCCCTAAAAGAAATTAGCGAGAAAACAGGCTTACATCCTTCCACTGCGCACCGCTTATTGAATGATTTGGCCACCGGTCGCTTTATTGACCGCCCACAACCCGGCAATTACAGACTCGGGATGCGCCTGCTTGAACTTGGGAATTTAGTTAAAAATCGTTTGAATGTGCGCGATGCAGCACTTGTCCCCATGAGAGATCTCCACAAATTAATCCAGCAGCCTGTTAATTTGAGTATGCGACAAGGCGATGAAATCGTGTACATAGAGCGCGCTTACAGTGAACGATCTGGCATGCAGGTGGTCCGCGCCATTGGCGGTCGAGCACCATTACATTTGACATCCGTTGGTAAGCTTTTTCTAGCGGCAGATGAACCCATAAGAGTCAGAGCTTATGCAACGCGCACCGGCTTATCTGGTCACACCAAAAATAGCATTACACAGCTTCAAAATTTGGAAAGGGAGTTATCGCGAGTGCGACAGTACGGCACGGCGAGAGATAACGAGGAGTTGGAGCTTGGCGTGCGCTGCATGGCAGCAGGAGTTTATGATGACCAAGGCGCTTTAGTCGCTGGGCTCTCCATTTCAGCACCTGCTGGTCAACTTGAAGATGAGTGGCTTCCAAAACTTCAAGCCACTGCACTGGAAATCTCAATGACACTAGGCTACAAACCGTCCTAGCATGAGCTGCTGATTCAATCGCTTTTTATATTAGCGCGCGACAGCGAATTTTTCAGACAAATCGCTAGATGCAATAGGTGCAGATCGCACTGGTTTTGACTCAACCCAACGCCTTACACGCTCTGCATCGGCAACACGGCTTAATTTGCCCGTTGAGTCCAAAAATACCATGATCAGCTTGCGACCAGCAATTTTGGTTTGCATCACAAGACACTGCCCAGCTTCGGAGATATAACCAGTTTTTTGCAAACCAATATCCCAAGCCGGATTCTTCACCAATCTGTTGGTGTTGTTGTATTGCAATGTTCTTTTGCCAACAGCCACTTGATGGCCTGGCGATGTTGATAACTCACGCAAAACAGGATCACCGTAAGCGAACTTGACCAACTTGGCCAGATCACGGGCACTGGATTGATTTTTACTTGAGAGCCCGGTAGGCTCTGCATATTTGGTGTCGTTCATGCCAATCAATTGGGCCTTAGTATTCATCAAATTGACAAATACTGGCAACCCGCCTGGGTAACTTCTACCCAGAGCGTGAGCGGCACGGTTCTCACTGGACATCAAGGCCAAATGCAGCAACTCACCACGACTTAATTGAGTTCCAACCTGAAGACGCGAAGAGCTTCCCTTTTCAGTATCTACATCATCTTGCGAAATCGTAATGATCTCATTCATTGGCAAGCGTGCTTCGCTGACCAACAAACCAGTCATTAATTTTGTCAATGAAGCAATCGGCAACACGGCCTGGTCATTTTTACTAAAAAGGACTTCGTTCGTTTCTTGATCAACAACCAAGGCTACGCTTGACTTGAGAGCTAAAGAATCGTGTGACCCGTGAAGGCCAGCGATCTGACCAAACGATGGCTTGAGAGGAATAATTTCAGCACGAGGTGTGGATTTTTGCCTGGCAGACACGACTCTCTTGACTACTTTTCGCTTCGCAGCAACTATTTTTTTAGGCGCAGATTCAATTTTCCTCTCACTTGGTGCCGCATAGGCATACGTGGTGGTACCAGCCATCAATGTGACGAGCAAGCCTAAAGTGATAAATATACTGCGCAAAATAGTCCCTAAATCAATCAACAAGTCGCTGGGAAGCTAGAAAATTGAACACAAAAGTGCTCAGTCCCTAGTTTAATCAAGAAAACCACACAATATCAAGTACTTGCATGACTTTCTTAATCAATTAACTCAAAAACACGTTCCTTAGCCCTGCGCTGCCACTCTATCTGACTTGTTATGCAACTTATTCAAGGCACTTATGTAGGCCTTTGCCGAGGCTACCACGATGTCTGGATCAGCCCCCACTCCATTGACCACACGACCGCTGTTTTGCAGTCGAACAGTGACTTCGCCCTGGCTTTCGGTTGAGCCGCTGATTGCATTGACAGAGTAAAGCACCATTTCTGCGCCACTTTTTACAATCGATTCAATCGCCTTCATGGATGCATCAACAGGCCCGTTTCCATCCGATGCGCCTTTAACTTCCTTGCCATCAACCGTAAACACTATGCTGGCCTGAGGCCGTTCGCCTGTTTCGCTATGCTGGGATAAAGAGACGAAACCGTATTGTTCATTTTCTTGAGAAACACTTTCATTGCTTACTAAAGCAAGAATATCCTCATCAAAAATTTCAGACTTACGGTCGGCTAGTTCCTTGAATTTTGTAAAAGCACCATTGATTTCAGACTCACTTTCCATCTGAACACCCAACTCAAGCAAGCGTTGCTTGAAGGCATTTCTTCCACTGAGTTTTCCCAATACTATTTTGTTGGCGGTCCAACCCACATCTTCTGCACGCATGATTTCATAAGTGTCGCGCGCTTTCAGTACGCCATCTTGATGAATGCCGGAGGCGTGGGCAAAGGCATTGGCACCAACGACCGCCTTGTTAGGCTGAACGAGGAATCCTGTTGTCTGACTGACCATGCGGCTGACGGCTAAAATGTGCTTGGTATCAATGTTGAGGTCGAGACCAAAATAATCTTTACGCGTCTTGACAGCCATAACGACCTCCTCAAGACTACAGTTTCCTGCGCGCTCACCCAAGCCGTTGATAGTGCACTCAATTTGACGGGCACCGCCAATTTTGACGCCGGCCAAGGAGTTGGCGACAGCCATACCCAAATCATTATGGCAATGTACAGACCAAATTGCCTTGTCAGAATTAGGAATTCGCTCTCTTAAATTCTTGATGAAATTGCCATAGAGTTCCGGAATCGCGTAACCGACTGTATCGGGCACGTTAATCGTTGTTGCACCCTCGTGAATGACGGCCTCCAAAATACGGCAAAGAAAATCCGGATCGCTCCTGTAACCATCTTCAGGACTGAATTCAACGTCAGAGACCAAATTACGGGCAAAACGAACCGCAAGCTTGGCTTGCTCAAACACCTCGTCAGGCGTCATTCGGAGTTTTTTCTCCATATGCAAGGCCGAAGTGGCTATGAATGTGTGGATGCGGGAGCTATTTGCCCCTTTCAAGGCCTCTGCAGCACGCGAAATATCCTTGTCATTCGCACGCGACAATGAACAAATAGTCGAATCCTTGATGGCATTCGCAATTGCTTGAACAGCTTCAAAGTCTCCATTGGAGCTTGCTGCAAAACCAGCTTCAATCACATCAACCCTTAGGCGCTCGAGTTGACGCGCAATACGGAGTTTCTCATCCTTGTTCATCGACGCACCTGGCGACTGCTCGCCATCACGCAAAGTTGTGTCAAAAATGATTAATTTATCTGCCATTTGAATTCTCCAATAGTTCAGAAAGCTTGACGCAATGAGTCTTGTAAAAAAGCAAAAAGCCCGTAGCGGATGCTTACGGGCTTTAGGATGTGGATAGTACGAACTCTACCAACTCCGCCCGCTTGGCGAAAGTAATAGAAGTAGTAGAGAAAAGTTAAACATTAAATGCAATATATCACAGGTTAAGACAAGACCGTCAAGCCGGACCTTGCTTACTTGTGCAATCCTCTTTCATCAGGCTCTTCTGTTGAGGTGCTGATCACGCTGGTTTGGATACCTTTTGCTTTTCGCCAAAAATAAATTCCATATCCGCTAAAGCCGTAAGCAACAAAGACACCGAATAAAACTATCGGGGGATCGATATTTATCACGGCAATACCCAAAGCAATCAACACGATAAAAGCGAAAGGAACACTGCGCTTCATATGGAAATCTTTGAAGCTGTAGAAAGGCACATTGGTCACCATGGTGAGCCCTGCATAAAGTGCCAAGGCAAACATGGGCCACGCCACAGCAGGTCCTTTGTAGCCTAGATCGGTCATCAACCAAATAAAGCCTGCGACCAATGCAGCAGCAGCAGGACTGGGCAAACCTTGAAAAAACCGCTTATCTACCACGGCAGTATTCACATTAAAGCGTGCCAGTCGAAGCGCAGCACAAGCACAATAAACGAATGAGGCAATCCATCCCCAACGTCCCAGCACCTGCAAGGACCAAACATAAGAAATGATGGCGGGTGCAGCACCAAAGGAAACCATATCGGAAAGCGAATCCATTTGCTCACCAAATGCACTTTGAGTGTTAGTCATTCTTGCGACTCTGCCATCGAGACTGTCAAGCACCATCGCACAAAAAATACCTACAGCGGCAAGATCAAATCGTCCATTGATCGCCATCACAATGGCATAAAAACCACCGAAAAGCGCAGCCAATGTAAACAGATTGGGGAGTACGTAAATACCCTTGCGCCTTTTGCTGACCGTTGTAGGGTCGAGCTCAGTTGTATCTGACTCATTTCCATCATGCATTGAATTGGCCTCCTGCTTTCCATAATAACAAAGGCCACAGAAGTGGCCTTTGTTGCTTGAGTCGAAAGACTTAGTTACGGGTCTGATCAACCAGTTTATTCTTTTTGATCCAAGGCATCATGGCGCGAAGTTTCTCACCCACTTGCTCAATCTGATGCTCAGAAGTCAGGCGGCGACGGCTCAACAATGTGGGGGCACCAGCCTTGTTCTCAAGGATAAAGCTCTTGGCGTATTCGCCAGTCTGAATATCCTTAAGACACTGACGCATAGCATCTTTGGTGGCGCTGGTCACAATGCGAGGGCCGGTGACGTATTCGCCGTACTCAGCGTTGTTGGAGATCGAGTAATTCATGTTGGCGATACCGCCTTCATAAATCATGTCAACAATCAACTTGAGTTCGTGGAGGCACTCAAAATAAGCCATTTCAGGGGCGTAACCAGCTTCAACCAAGGTCTCAAAGCCAGCTTTGATCAATTCAACCGTTCCGCCGCACAAAACAGCTTGTTCACCGAACAAATCGGTTTCTGTTTCTTCACGGAAATTGGTTTCAATGATGCCGGCCTTACCACCGCCGTTGGCCATGGAGTAGCTCAAAGCCAGATCGCGCGAACGACCTGATTTGTCTTGATGAACAGCAATCAGGTGAGGAACGCCCCCGCCTTGGGCATAGGTTCCACGCACAGTGTGTCCAGGCGCCTTAGGAGCAACCATCCACACATCCAGATCGGCACGAGGTGTGACCAAACCGTAGTGAACGTTAAAACCATGTGCAAAAACCAGGGAGGCACCCTGCTTGATATTGGGTTCAATATCGTTGGTGTAAACCGTACCGATTTGCTCATCAGGCAGCAAAATCATGACGACATCAGCCGCTTTGACTGCATCAGCTACTTCAGCCACTGTAAGTCCGGCTTTTTCAACTTTAGGCCATGAAGCGCCACCTTTGCGAAGACCAACAACGACTTTGACGCCACTGTCATTCAAATTTTGTGCGTGTGCATGACCTTGGCTACCGTAACCAATAATTGCAACGGTCTTACCCTTGATAAGACTCAGATCGCAGTCTTTGTCGTAAAAAACTTTCATATGCTTCTCCGTTATAAAAAATTAAACTCTTAATATCCGTTCGCCGCGACCAATGCCGCTGGACCCCGTACGAACCGTTTCCAAAATAGCGCCACGTTCAATAGCCTCCAGAAATGCGTCATTTTTTGACTGATCTCCGGTCAACTCAATGGTGTAGCTTTTTTCGGTCACGTCGATGATTCGACCGCGAAATATATCCGCCATCCGCTTCATTTCTTCTCGCTCCTTGCCCACAGCACGAACCTTCACCATCATGAGTTCTCGTTCTGTATAGGCACCTTCCGTCAGGTCAACCACTTTGACAACTTCAATCAGACGATTCAAATGCTTTGTGATTTGTTCAATCACCTCATCAGAACCTGTCGTTTGGATCGTCATCCTTGAAAGACTAGGATCCTCAGTGGGGGCAACAGTGAGGGATTCAATGTTGTAGCCACGGGCTGAAAATAGACCCACCACGCGTGACAAAGCACCGGGTTCATTCTCAAGAAGCACTGCAATAATATGTTTCATAGGGAGGGATTCCTCTTTTCGCTGCCCTCCTCCCGAAGCGGTAACCCCGGGACTTGGCAAGCAATAGATTCGTCAATAGTTAGTTAAAGATCTTCAGAGCCGAGGAGCATCTCTGTGATGCCCATTCCCGCTTTGACCATTGGGAACACATTTTCTGTGGGATCCGTTCTGAAATCCATAAATACCGTGCGGTCCTTCAATTTGCGTGCCTCGCGCAATGCAGGCTCCACATCTTGAGCGCGCTCAATGAGCATACCCACATGACCGTAGGCTTCTGCCAACTTTACAAAGTCGGGAAGTGCATCCATATAGCTGTGGCTGTAGCGACCTTCGTATTCAATCTCTTGCCACTGACGCACCATACCAAGATATCGATTGTTTAATGAAACGATCTTAATGGGCGTGTTGTACTGGAAGCACGTTGAGAGTTCCTGAATACACATCTGAACCGAGCCTTCACCAGTGATACAGAAGACTTCGCTGTCAGGCTTGGCCAGTTTAATACCCATGGCGTAGGGAATGCCCACGCCCATGGTTCCCAATCCGCCCGAATTAATCCAACGGCGAGGTTCATCGAATCGGTAATATTGTGCCGCCCACATTTGGTGCTGACCCACATCCGACGTGATGTAAGTATCAACATCCTTGGTCATATTCCAAAGTGTCTCGACCACATATTGGGGCTTGATAACATCATTTTGACCTGGGTCGTACTTCAGACAGTCGCGTTTGCGCCAGCCTTCAATCGTATCCCACCATGCGCCCAGCGCATGCGCGTCTGGTTTGGTAGCCGCTTCCTTGATCATCGCGATCATCTCAAGAAGCACGTCTTTCACATCACCCACAATAGGTATGTCGACTTTCACTCGCTTGGAAATGCTTGAAGGATCAATATCAACGTGAATGATCTTGCGCTCGTTCTGGGCAAAATGCTTTGGATTACCAATCACGCGATCATCAAAACGAGCACCAACCGCCAGCAACACATCACAGTGCTGCATAGCATTGTTGGCTTCAACCGTGCCGTGCATACCCAACATTCCCAGAAACTTGCGATCACTGGCAGGGTAAGCACCCAAGCCCATCAAAGTATTGGTGCATGGATAGCCCAACATATCAACCAAGGTTCGCAACTCCGCTGAGGCATTGCTCAACAAAACGCCACCACCTGTGTAGATATAGGGGCGCTTGGCAGCCAGCAAAAGTTGCAAAGCTTTGCGAATTTGCCCGCCGTGACCTTTACGAACAGGGTTGTAGGATCGCATTTCTACCGACTCAGGATAGCCCGAGTAAGGCGTCTTTTTGAAGGACACGTCCTTTGGAATATCGACAACGACGGGACCAGGGCGGCCACTGCGTGCAATATGAAATGCTTTTTTCATGGTCTCAGCCAAGGTGCGTACATCCTTGACCAAAAAATTGTGCTTCACAATTGGGCGGGTAATACCGACGGTGTCACACTCTTGGAACGCATCCAAACCAATGGCGTGCGTGGGAACTTGCCCAGTCACAATAACCATCGGAATGCTATCCATATAAGCAGTTGCTATACCCGTGACCGCATTCGTCGCACCTGGGCCAGATGTCACCAGCGCTACGCCGACATCACCTGTTGCGCGCGCATAGCCATCGGCCGCATGCACTGCTGCCTGCTCATGGCGCACCAATATATGTTGAATGGTGTCCTGCTTGAACAGCGCATCATAAATATGCAGCACCGAACCACCAGGATAACCCCAGATGTATTTGACGCCTTCAGCCTGCAGGGCTTTAACAAGAATTTCGGCACCGCGGAGCTCTTGCGAGTTAGTGGCGGTTGTAGTCGAATTAGCAGACGATTGATTTTTTTCAGCAGTCAACACTGCCGCTGTAACTTCAGCTTTTGATATTTCCATGATTAACCTTTGTGAATTTCTCTGACGAAAAACCTTGGGTGCTCCTTCGCAAACTCTTGTGGAGTAGCGGCGGAACTTGAAGCCAAAACCATAAGCGCCATGATTGATGCGCCGGATTGTGACTCGTTTGCCTTTTGATTTGAGCCCCATATTATGGCACTGCACAAATTAAAACAGCACAGCCGTCAGTAATTTCAAGTGTTGGAATGCCATAATCGCTCAAATTTCAGTGACCTCGACTGAATTTAGTGGCGTGCACGCCTCCATCACACACCCTTTATTCGACACCGCTGTGCGGAAAAAAACTCTTGGCAACAGAACAAGAACTTTCTGATTTCTTAAAAAGCGTTGAAAAACGTGCTTTCAAAAGATCGGTGTACCACGTCCGCAATGAAGAATCGGCGTTTGATATTGTGCA
>Ga0138283_1072135_pt1 | contig 8749 bp, 9 predicted proteins | sample S_130109_E_mt_FD_106901 | JGI IMG/M metagenome (GOLD analysis project Ga0138283, IMG submission 106901) | Freshwater microbial communities from Lake Simoncouche, Canada - S_130109_E_mt (Metagenome Metatranscriptome) | ecosystem: Environmental > Aquatic > Freshwater > Lake | place: Canada: Quebec...
AATCAGAAAAAGAATCAAATGCTATTCAAAATTACCATCAACCTTGTGTGATCATTTCATCTTCTGGAATGATTACTGGGGGCCGAGTAGAAAAGCATATTGCCGACAATATCAGTAATTCGTATGCAACTATTTTATTGATTGGTTATTCTGCAGAGGGGACATTAGGTCGACAACTACTGGCTGGTTCCGAGACCATCAAAGTGAAGGATCGTGAGTATAAAGTAAACGCGAGAATACGTAAAATCGATGTATTTTCGGGTCATGCAGACCAATTGGGGTTATTGTCCTTCATTAAAAATCAACAAATTGATAAACTAAAGAAAGTGTTTTTAACCCACGGGGAAGAAGAAAGTATGTTGGAGTTTAGTCATGAAATTCAAAAACTTGGTTTCAATGAAGTTATTTTACCTGCTAAGAATGAAACATATCTACTTTAATCTTTATTTTTGTTTTTTATAAAATTTGAAATATGAGAACGTTGCTAGAATTTGAAAAGCCCATTGCTGAGTTAGAAGATAAGTTAATTGAAATGCGCAAATTGGCTATTGAAAACAATGTAGATGTTTCAGAAACCGTAGTCTCGTTGACTGAAAAAATATTGGAACTTAAAAAAGAAACATTTTCTAATTTAACTCGCTGGCAACGTGTTCAATTATCCCGCCATCCTGAACGTCCTTATACCTTTGATTATATTGAAAAAATTTGCACTGAGTTTATCGAAATTCATGGTGATAGGTCTGTAGCCGATGATAAAGCAATGGTTGGGGGTTTTGGTAATGTTGATGGTGAATTTTCGGTGATTTTTATAGGCCAACAAAAAGGTCGGAATACAAAAGAAAGGCAATATCGAAATTTTGGTATGCCCAATCCAGAAGGATATCGGAAAGCACTTAGATTAATGAAAATGGCTGAAAAATTCAATAAGCCCATTGTTTGTTTAATCGATACACCAGGAGCATTTCCTGGAATAGAAGCAGAAGAAAGAGGACAAGGGGAGGCCATTGCCCACAATATTCGAGATATGTTCATGTTAAAGGTTCCTGTTATTTGCATAATAATAGGAGAGGGTGCCTCTGGAGGTGCTTTAGGGATTGCCGTGGGTGATCGTGTTTTAATGATGGAAAATACTTGGTATTCAGTTATTTCACCCGAATCTTGTTCTTCAATTCTTTGGAGAAGTTGGGATTACAAGGAACAAGCGGCTGAAGCTTTAAAGTTAACCGCTGACGATATGCTTAAAAATGGGTTAATTGACGGTATTATCTCAGAACCATTAGGAGGAGCTCATTTAGCACCTGATGTGGCAGCTGAAAATATTAAAAAGGTCATTATTGCGGAGCTCAAAGTTTTGAATGCTATGTCGAGCTCCGAAAGGATCAATGCAAGAATAGATAAATTCAGTAAAATGGGTGTTGTTAAAGAGTAGTATGAAATCAAAAAAGGCTCTCTTGTTTGATTTAGGTAATGTTTTATTGCCTATTGATTTATCTCTTACCTTTCAGGCTTTTAGTCAATTATCGACTTCTTTTAATCCGCTAGAAATTGAAAAAATAATAATCAATGAGGGTTTATGGTTAGGATATGAAGCTGGTTTGTTGAATGATGATGAATTTAGAAGTCTTTTAAGGGATAAATTAGCCTTGAATTGCTCAAATAAAGAATTTGATCAAGCTTTTTCTGCTTTATTGCTAGATTTTCCCTCCAATATTTATTCTTTTTTAAAGGATTTAACTTCTGATTTTGATTTATATTTATTGTCAAACACAAGTGTTATTCATTCGCGTATATTTTTAAATATTCCATTAGGTCCCAAGGGGGAAAATTTATTTGGACTGTTTAAGAAAGCACATTTCTCGTATGAGATGGGATTCGTTAAGCCTAATCCATTAATTTACCAACTGGTATTAAGGGAAAACAATTTAAAAGCTGACCAAGTAGTATTTTTTGATGATAATGCTGCCAATATAGAATCTGCTTCTAACTTAGGGATTGATTCTATTTTGATTGACCCAAAAACTTCTTTGTCTCAGATTTCTGCTAAAATCTATGAACTATGTTAATATCTAGCCCCATTTTCGATTTTGTTTTTAAAGTAACTGGTTGGACTTTAGAAGGTCAGTATCCAGCTAGTATTAAAAAAAGCATAGTTATTGTTTCCCCTCACGCATCCTGGGTTGACTTTCCTGTTGGCCTAGGTGCTCGGTCTATGATGAATATCCCTATCTTTTTCTGGGGTAAAAAAGAATTGTTTGATGGATTTTTTGGTTGGATGTTTCGTTGGCTCGGAGGTTATCCCGTTGATCGAAAAAATAAATCAAATCTAGTGGATTCCATCGTGGATATTTACGCCGAAAAAGAATCTTTTGTAGCCGTATTAGCTCCTGAGGGTACTCGAAAGGATGTACAAGAATTGCGCACAGGATTTTATTACATCGCTAAAAAAGCGAATATCCCCATCATTATGATTGGTTTTGATTATGTGAACAAATTAATTAAAATTAGAGAACCTTTTTATCCTTCTGGTGATTTTGAAGTAGATAAAAAAGTTATTGCTCAATATTTTTCCACGATTCCAGGAGTTCAAAAATCTTGGATAAAGAATTATTTAGCTTGATTCGTAGCAAATAAAACTATTTTCTCTGCGGCTATTTTCGAGGCGCCTGATGGACCAATCAATTCATTTAAATTTTCGTAATCGCTTTTCTGGTTTCTAAATTCAATAGATTTTTTGTCCAGTAATTTTAGCAACCATGAATGTATGTTTTTAGTCGTGAATTCAGATTGAATGAGTTCTGGTACTACTGGCTTGTTTAAAATAATATTAACTAAAGAAATGTAATTTATTTTTATGACTAATTTGGCCAAATTGTAGAACAACCAATCTGTTTTGTATACTACAATTTGTGGGATATTTAGTAAGGCGGTTTCCAATGTGGCCGTTCCAGATGTTACTACCGCTGCGGATGAACAGGTAAGGACATTATAGGTTTGATCATATACAACCTTGATATTGAAATTCTCATAAAGGTCCTTAAATTCAGAAACGCCTGCAATGATAAAATCTATATTGGGAGATGTATTGACCAGTTCTTCAAAAATCGGTAAACTAGCCATAATTTCTTGTCGCCTACTGCCAGCTAAGAGGGCTACGTAAGCATTATTTTTGTCTTTAAAAGCTTTATTAGGAACGAATGCATCGATAGCATCTTTTAATGGATTGCCAATATAATGCGTTGATATACCTTTTTCTTTGAACAATTCTAGTTCAAAAGGGAAAATAACATACAATTGATCCACCCATTTTTTGATTGAATCTATTCAACTTTTATTCCAAGCCCATACTTTTGGTGCAATATAAAATTGTGAATAAAAACCGTTCTGCTTGGCTATTTTTGCCGCTTTTAGATTAAATCCACCATAGTCAATGAAGATTATGGTTTCTGGCTGGAACTCTAATATTTGTGTTGTAAATAGATTGAATAATTTGTTTAGCCTAAATAGGTTTTTTAAAACACCTAAAATTCCCATGATGGCTAACTCTTGATGATGCACCAATATTTCTACGCCGGCAGATGCCATTTGATCGCCACCCCAACCTATTATTTCGGCTTTTTTATCAATTAAACGAATCTCTTTTACGAGGTTGGATCCATGTAAATCACCTGATTTCTCACCCGCAAGAATAAAATATTTCATCTATGATTCTCCGTAGTATTCTACCGAGTTTTTATTGGTTTCAATCAAATGAATTTTATGCAGACATGCATTTGTTGTAGTTCCTTCAGAAATTTTGGGCGCCAATATTTTCCAAAATTCCATGACTAAAATTTCACAACTAGCTAACTTATTAGCCATGAAATCGACGTCTAAATTTAGATTTTTATGATCTACTTTATCAATGATTTCTACCTTAATTAAATCACCCAATTTTTTTAGGTCATACACAAATCCTGTCTCTGGATTAGGTTTCCCTTTTACGGTTACAATGAGTTCGAAATTATGCCCGTGCCAGTTATTGTTAGCGCAAGGCCCAAATACTTCTAGATTTTTTTCTTCAGTCCAGTTTGGATTGAATAGCCGGTGTGCGGCGTTGAAATGTTCCTTTCGGATTACGTATACCATTTGTTTTCAGTTTGTTTAAAGGACCTCTGGGAAAACAATAGCAGAATGTCCAAATATTTCACAAAGGTAAGAAACCTAATGAAGTTATTGTGTAAATTTGAAAATTAATCCCATTTTATATGATCATAGTTACTGGTGCCGCTGGTTTTATTGGAAGTTGTTTGATTGCAAAATTGAATGAATTAAATTTTAATTACATCATAGCCGTTGATGACTTTTCAAATGAAGAAAAGAATAAAAATTTGGTTGGAAAGAAAATTAAAGAACGTGTAGAAAGGACTGATTTTTTCCAATGGCTTGATCAAAATAATAGGGAAGTGGAATTTCTTTTTCACATAGGAGCGAGAACAGATACGACAGAATTCAATAAAGAAATTTTCGATACATTAAATGTAAATTATTCCAAACATGTTTGGGAAGCGTGTGTCAAATATCAAATACCTCTAGTATATGCTTCATCCGCTGCTACCTATGGTCTTGGGGAATTAGGATATGATGATAATGAAAATGAAATTCATTTACTAAAGCCTTTGAATCCTTATGGTGACTCTAAAAATGATTTTGATAATTGGGCTTTAAAACAAGAAGAAAAACCATTTTTTTGGGCTGGGCTTAAGTTTTTCAATGTGTATGGCCCCAATGAATACCACAAAAGCCGAATGGCATCTGTTATTTGGCATGCATATCGACAAATCTTATCCAATGGTTCTCTGAAACTATTTAAATCTCATAAACCTGAATACCAAGATGGGGAACAGATTCGTGACTTTATTTACGTCAAAGATTTAGTCGATGTGTGTATATTTCTAATGGAGCATCGTAAAAATTCAGGCATATATAATTTGGGTACTGGTAAGGCCAGATCCTTTAATGACTTAGGTAAATCTACTTTTACAGCGCTTGATAAGCCCGTTCAGATTAATTACATTGATACTCCTTTAGATATTCGTGATAAATATCAATATTTTACGGAAGCCAATATGAAGAAGTTAATTGATATAGGATATTTAAAACCCTTTTATACGTTGGAAGAAGGTGTAAAAGACTATGTTCAAAATTACCTTGTCAAAGGTCTTTATTGGTAATTTTTTTTAATCCCTCTTCAAGAAATCCTTTCCCGTAGGCTAGTAGTTGTATATTGGCTGCTATAAGCCCTAAGAATGCAATCATAAGGTTTTTAGATTTAATCAGCGCATCTAGGAATATTAGGATCCAATATCCGATGAGCATGCAGCTGAAAATTAGTCCAAAGTTGATGTCGACAATGTTCCAAATGATCGTATTCCAAAAGAAAATAAAGTAAGCCAAAGGTATAAAATGCACCCATTTTAGTTCTTTAGGAAAGAAGCGACTTATATTGATTCTAGCCCTCCCAAAAAAATGTAGTTGATCGTAAAATTGGATAAAGGAAGTTCTTCTTTTATGGTAAATAAATGCTTGTGGCAATAGCCCCGATTTAAATCCATTTTCGATGCATCGAATACTAAATTCGATGTCTTCTCCCATTCGGGTTATTTTAAAACCACCCGTTTTTTCCCAAACTTTTCGAGAGATTCCCATATTAAAACTTCTAGGATGAAATTTTCCTCCTATTTTTTTACTTTTGCCTCTAATACCTCCGGTTGTGAAAAAGCTGGTCATACTAAAACTGATTGCTTTTTGAATAGGAGTGAAGCTCTTATGTTCTTTATCGGGTCCTCCGAATAAATCTAAATGCTCCTCATGGATACCTTTGTAGACTTCGCTTAGGTAATTGGGTTCTATCAAGGCATCAGAATCTAGGATTACAAAAAAATCGCCTTTAGCTCTTTCAAATGCATAATTTCTAGCAAATCCTTGTCCTTCATTTTCTTTTTCGAAATAAGAAATGGCTAATTTTTTCTTAAATGTTTCAACAACAGATTTGGAGTCAATTTTTGATCCATCTTCTATAATGACAACTTCAAAATTAGGATAGTCTTGTTGACTCAGGCAACCTAATAATTCGCCTAACTCAATCGGCCGATTGTAAACAGGAATAATTACTGAGAAAAATATGGATGCCATTCGCTTAGGAATTTTGCATGGACGTAAGCGTGTCCCAACTTGCTGTGATGATTTTTTCTAGTTCTTCTTCACCTATTGAATCTGACAAGAACCATGATTCAAATTGAGATGGGGGTAAATAAATACCTCGATTAAGCATTCCTCTGAAATATTGACCAAATTTGATTAGATCAGATGTTTTGGCATCAGTAAAATTTTCTACTTTTTTATCCGTAAAAAATAGCGTAAACATGGAACCAATTTGGCTAACGGATGCTTTAATATTTAATGATTCTATTTGATGGCTAATGGCTTCTGCTAATCTTTTACCTTTCGCCTCTAGCTTTTGATAAACTTCTGGATTTGATTGGATTAACTCTAGCATGGCTAAGCCAGCTGTGGTAGCCAAAGGATTCCCGGATAAGGTACCTGCTTGGTATACAGGTCCTTCGGGTGCAATCATCTCCATGATCTCAGCTTTTCCCCCGTATGCGCCTACAGGCAATCCACCCCCGATTATCTTGCCTAAAGTAGTTAAATCAGGTTTGATTCCACATATTCCTTGATATCCACAGGAAGATAACCGAAAGCCTGTCATCACTTCATCAAAAATCAATAAGGCCTTATGTTTTTCACAAAGCGATTTAACCGCTTCTAAATAACCCTTTTTCGGAATAACTAATCCCATATTCCCTACTACAGGTTCGACAATGACACAAGCAATGTCACCGGCATTTGCATCGAATAACGCTTCTAATGATTTTACATCGTTGTAAACAGCTGTTAATGTGTCTCTAGCTGTTGATTGAGTAACTCCTGGACTATCGGGAGTACCTAAGGTGGCAACGCCAGAACCTGCGGCAATTAAAAATGAATCGCCATGTCCATGATAGCAACCTTCAAATTTGATAATTTTATCTTTTTTAGTAAACGCCCTTGCTAATCGAATCGCGGCCATCGTAGCTTCGGTACCGGAATTTACTAATCGAACTTTTTCGATGGAAGGTACCATATCCGTTATTTTTTGGGCTATGAGTACTTCATTGTAACTAGGTGCTCCAAATGAAAAACCATTTGCTAGGGCATTTCTTACCGCATCTTCTATGACGGGGTGAGCTTGACCAAATAACATGGGACCCCAAGAGCCTATTAAATCAATATACGAATTACCATCGACGTCGTTTAAATAAGCGCCTTTGGCAGACTTAATGAAAATTGGATTACCACCTACGGACTTAAATGCTCTTACAGGCGAGTTTACTCCACCTGGTATTAATTTCTTAGCTTGTTCAAAATAAACAGAACTTAAATTCGTCATTTACTTTTTCTTTTTAGGCGTATTTTTAGCGTTCTTCTGCGTCTCCTCCATCGTTTTCATTTGTGTCTGTAAGTATTGAGAAAAGCGAGATTTTTTGGCTCCACCACTGGCGGCAATTTTCTTTCTATTCTCGTCTAAGATCAATTTGATTTTATCTTCATTCACAAATTTCCTAATGGCTAATTGTTGGCCTATCGTCACTAAATTCGAAATGAAATAATAAAAACTTAATCCGGCAGGAAATGAATTCATGACAAACATAAAAATTACTGGCGTGATATAGGCCATCATTTTCATATTGATTGGCTGTCCTGGTTGGTCAGGTGTAATTTGGTTATTGTAATATCCATAGGCTAATTGGGATACTGTCATCAATAAACAAAATAAACTTACATGAGATCCGTAAAATGGAATGGTAAATGGCAAAGAAACAATGGAATCGAAGGTTGACAAATCTTCCGCCCATAGAAATGATTCTTGCCTTAGATTGATCAAATTAGGGAATAGCATAAACACGGCCATTAAAACAGGCATGGTAGCTAATACCGGAACACAGCCACTTAATGGATTTACTCCTACCTCACCATAAAGTTTCATGGTTTCTTGTTGGACTTTAGCCGCATCGTCACCTATCTTTTCTTTAATAGCGGCTATTTCAGGAGCTAAAATTCTGGTTTTTGCCATAGACACATAAGATTTATATGTCAGTGGCAATAGGGCAGTTTTGATGATTAAAACCAATATGATAATTAATAAACCGTAGTTTGAAATTATACTTTCAAGAAATTCAAATAGGGGTACAAATATGTATCTTGTGATGGGTAACAAGAAATCATAACTTAGTTTTACATTTTTCCCAAACGAAGGGGCTATGGTTTTAACGATGGAATAATCATTTGGACCAAAGTAAAAGTTGAAGTTTGATTTGCCTGATTTTAAATCCTGTGTTGATCCAGTAATTTGTGCATCTAATGTCTTAATGTAAGTTGAATCAGCTAAATTTGGAGTGGAAGTGATACTAGCTTTTACAAATTTGGATCCTTCTGGAACCAATCCCGTTAAAAAATATTTCTTTTTGAATGCAATCCAATCGGTTGATTTTGTAATATTCTCTGTTTCAATGGACGAAGGACTTTCAGTTAAATTATCAAATTCTTCATCTTCAGTGAGTAGGTAATTGATCGTTGCTTTTCTTTCTTCAGTGATATCTTTTTCATTTTGAATGATGTTTTCCTTCCAATGAATTTGATATTCGTTGCCAGAAATCTGATCCGATATTTC
>Ga0138283_1143927_pt1 | contig 8683 bp, 9 predicted proteins | sample S_130109_E_mt_FD_106901 | JGI IMG/M metagenome (GOLD analysis project Ga0138283, IMG submission 106901) | Freshwater microbial communities from Lake Simoncouche, Canada - S_130109_E_mt (Metagenome Metatranscriptome) | ecosystem: Environmental > Aquatic > Freshwater > Lake | place: Canada: Quebec...
CCCGTTTACTTTGGACAAAATACGGCCAGTACCAAATCCTCGCTTTTTAGCAAGTAATAATAAGTACTCTTTGTATAACTCATAATAAGATAGATTAAAAAGAGTTTCACGATCTGGTGTTGTTTCTACTGTAATATTTACAGGTACCTGATTGCTAAACTTCTTACCAGCTAACCAATCTAGACCTAATTGCTCAGGTCTTGTTTTAAAGTGTAACGTTCTCTTCCAGCCACTATGTAACTCGACTACGTCATCTTTATCGTTTTTTGATTCAAATAAAAGGATAGCATTTTCTTTGTCAAAAATTCGACTCGTTGCGCTTTCTTCAAAAACTTTTAAAAATTGTTTCATATTTTTTATTTCTTCGTCCAATTAGCGAAAGGGGGATTTGAACCCTCGACATTTGGATTATGATTCCAATGTTCTAACCACTGAACTATTTCGCCTTACAAGTTTTAATTATCAACTAGTTAGTAGATAATTAAAACTAGATATATTTTATTGAATCAATGTTTCAGCAAACACATAAACAGGTACAGGGTACAACCAGAAAAAAATTAAGAATGCCAACGACGCAGCAAACAAATAAGTTGCAAGTGGTGAAATTGTAACAGGCATTAAAACTTCATCTGTTTTACCAAAGAACATTGTTTTAATAATTCTCAAATAGTAAACGCCACCCATAACACTAGTTACTACGGCGACTAAAGCTACAGCATACATTTGTGAGGCTACAGCAGACTGGAATACTACGAATTTACCAAAAAATCCTGCCAATGGCGGAACTCCTGCCATCGAGAACAGTAATAACGCAAATGAAATACCTAGGACAGGATTTGATCTACCAATTCCTGCTAATTCATTTACATTACGATAACCAAAACTCAATAAAAAAGAAAATGTAGCAATTGTCATTACAAAATAAAGGGCAAGATAAAAAAAAAGAAGCGTCCCATGTACACGTAGCTAATCCTAATAGAATAAATCCTACATGTGCAATTGTACTATATGCGAAAAGACGTTTCAATCTTTGTTGTCCCAATGCTCCTAACGCTCCAATTAGCATACTACCTACTGCGGCGGTTACTAATAATGGTTGCCATTGTTCAATAGAACTTTAAAATGATGTTGCTAACAACTTAAATAATAGCGCTAATACACCAATTTTTGGCACTAATGCAAAAAAGGCAGTAACAAAAGTAGGTGCTCCTTCATAAACATCTGGTGTCCATACATGGAAAGGGAAAGCAGATAGTTTGAATAATAATCCAACAAACAAAAATACCATTCCCAATGCAAAGAACATAGGCTGTTTAACCATGCTCAATAGCATCCAATCAGAGAAGCATAAACTTCCTGTTGCCCCATAAAGTAAAGATCCTCCAAACAATAAAAATCCGGAAGCAATTGCCCCCAAGATAAAATATTTTAATCCAGATTCCGTAGAATATTGTGATGTTCTACGTGTAGCTGCTAAAATATAAAAACAAAAACTTTGTAGTTCTAATGTTAAATAAAATGCAAGAAAATCTTGTGATGCAGCGAGTCCGATCATTCCTAATGCAGAAAAAAGGATAAAAAGGCTATTTTCGTATACAGTCTTATTATTAGTTAAGGCTAATGATACTAAACATCCTAAAAGGATCCATGTATGAATAAGACGAGTACTTTCATTAAAAGAAAAACTTTCGTTCCATACTCCACCATAAATATCTCCTCTTGCAATTAACCACAAGGTTAAGCCTGTAGTTAACATGCTTAACGCTTTGATTGGTCGCACAAGAACAGAGTAAGGCGGTCTAGATCCATACCAAACGCCGAGTACAACTAATAGTTGAACCGCAATCCCCAAAAATAACTCAGGACCTACAACTTTCCAATCGTTAATAAACACGGTTAGATTCTTTTTTCTTAATATAAAAAATAAAAATTAGGCGCAAAGATATAAAATCGATAGATGAATAGGTTGTAAAAATACTTCAGGGTAGATACCCATCCATAGTGTCATAAAGATAAGCGGCGCAAATACAGCTGCTTCTCGACGAACTAGGTCGGAATAACCAGAAAGGACCTCTGTTTGTAACGGTCCAAATAGTACGCGATTACATAACCAAACTGAATATGCAGCACCCAAAACTGTTCCGATTGCAGCTAAAATTGCAACAGTAACATTTGCTTCAAAAGCTCCAGCTAACGACATGAATTCCCCAGCAAAGCTACTTGTACCAGGAAATCCTAAATTTGCCATAGAAAAGAAAGTAAATACAATAGCAAATAACGGCATTGCCTGTGTTAATCCTTGATAATATTTCACTAATCTTGTGTGATAACGATCATAGAGTACACCCACACAAAGGAAAAGTGCGCTACTTACCCAACCATGGCTTAACATAATCATCATAGCACCTTCTAATCCTACAACATTACCAGTAAATAAACCTAGTGTTACAAACCCCATATGTGCTACAGAAGAATAAGCAATAATCTTTTTTAAGTCTCCTTGTCGTAATGTTGTCAACGATGTATAGACAATTGCAACAATACTCATAGTAAACATAAATGGAGTAAAATAAGCAGATGCTTCAGGGAATAATGGAATTGAAAAACGAATAAATCCGTATGTTCCTAATTTTAATAGTACTCCTGCTAACATAACAGAACCTGCAGTAGGAGCTTCAACATGCGCCTCTGGTAACCAAATATGAAACGGTACCATAGGTACCTTCACGGCAAATGATGCAAAAAAAGCTAACCATAGGAAAATTTGACGAGACTCGGACCATGTAGTTGTTAGCAACACTTGGTAGTCTGTCGTACCCGTTTCAAATGCAATTGTTAAAATTGCAAGTAACATAAAAAGTGAACCTAATAATGTATAAAAGAAAAACAGGTAAGCGGCACGTCCTTTTCTTGCGCGAGATCCCCAAATTCCGATCATTAAAAACATAGGGATAAGCACGCTTTCAAAGAAAATATAAAAAAACAATAAATCAAGTACCGTAAATACACATACTAAGAATGAACCCATCATTAAGAAAGCAATCATGTATGCTTTCACATGTGTCTGAATTGATTCCCATGTAGCTACAATACAAAGAAAAATCAAAAACGTAGTTAATAAGACAAAAAACAGAGAAATCCCATCAATTCCAAAATATACGGGAAACACCCATGTTTTGACTTCTACAAACTGAAACCCTACTGCTTGGTTATCAAATAGCACCCATAATAATAACGATAATACAAAACATAATGCAGCAGTTCCTGCACCGATTTTACGAATTAAGTCTGTATTTCGTGAAGGGACAAATGCTAATACTAAGATACCTAACCAGGGTAATAAAATTAAATTACTAAGCATTTGTCTTCTCTCTTTCTACTACAAACAAAATGGAGATCATCAAGATCCATAAGAGTCTGAGATCAAAGCCAGGAGTGATGAATAAAAGCCCAATAAATAATGCAGTGATCATCCAGAAAGCAGCATGATAAATGTATCCGCTGTGTAACTGTTTTACATTTTCAACTAACTTTTCCACCGCATTAGAGACTCCAAATGGACCAAAATGTTCAATTAGTCCTTTGTCTAATGCTTTATACGTAGTTGTATAACCAAAACGTAATGCCACAGGAACAATACATTCATTATAAACGCGGTCAAATAACCACTTTTTTGTAAAAAACAACGTTAATTCACGTCCTAAAGGTGAAAGTTGGATCTGATGTACCATAGGAGCGAATCCATGGTATAGAATAACAGCTAACGTAGCACCACCTAGAGAAAAAATTAAAGGAATCCATTTAATGGATAAAGGAATCCATTCTGCGTCTAAGAGAATTGCATGTTCAGGTAACGTTACGATTGCGTTTCCCCAATAGTTCGTACCTGGCCCAATAATAGCATCACGTGTTAGATAACCCCCAAATAACGCCCCTAATGATAATACAAATAAAGGAAATCCCATTGCAAATGGTGCATCGTGTGCATGCTCAATGGTCGTTCGATAAGCATTTGTATCACGGAAAAATGTGAAATAGATAAGACGGAATGAATAGAAAGCTGTGAAAAATGCCGAGATGACACCTAACCAATGTGCAAATGTTCCTGCCACAGAATAATGTGCATATGCAACTTCTAAAATTACATCTTTTGAATAGAAACCTGTCAAGAAAGGAAACCCCATTAATGCCATGGACCCGATTAGCATCATAACATATGTATAAGGCAATAATCGTAGTAATCCCCCCATTCGACGCATATCTTGTTCATCTGCAACTGCATGAATAACAGAACCCGCACTTAAGAATAATAAAGCTTTGAAATAAGCATGATTCATTAAGTGGAACATACTAACTGAATATTGCGATAATCCCACTGCAAATGCCATATACCCTAATTGAGAACACGTTGAATATGCAATAACTTTCTTCAAGTCATTTTGTAGCATACCTGTTGTTGCAGCCATAAACGCAGTCATTGCACCAAAGATTGTTACAACAATAAGCGCTGTCGGAGCATATTCAAATAAAGGGGAGCAACGAATCATCATAAAAATTCCGGCAGTTACCATTGTAGCTGCGTGAATTAGTGCCGATACAGGTGTAGGCCCTTCCATGGCGTCTGGTAACCAAGTATGCAACCCTAATTGTGCAGATTTACCTACGGCACCTACAAATAAAAAGAGGCAAAGAACTGTAATCCAAGCATCACCATGGACAGCTACATAAGCTGGAACTTGCGCAAATAAGGTTGAAAAATCAACAGTATGAAACGTTGCATAAAATCCGAAAATTCCTAAGGCAAACCCAAAGTCACCAACACGGTTTACAATCATAGCTTTCATGGCAGCCTTATTTGCCTGAATTCTTGTATACCAGAAATTAATTAATAAATAAGAACATAAACCTACACCTTCCCAACCGAGAAACATTTGTACAAAGTTTTCAGCTGTAATCAGCATAAGCATAAAGAATGTGAATAACGATAAATATGACATAAAACGTGGAATATGTGGATCGTGTGACATATAACCCGTTGCGTAACAATGTACTAACGCAGAAATCCCTGTCACAATAACTAACATACTCGTAGTTAAACTATCAAATAAAAAACCCCAAGATGCATCTAACCACTCAGAGTGAATCCAAGGTGCTACAGTCACGTAAACCGGACTTCCTGATAATCCGACTTCATAAACTGTAGTAATTGAAAACAATGCGGCTAATGCTACACATCCTGTTGTAATAAAGCCAGCTCCTTTAGGTCCGACAAAACGACCAAAAAGTCCAGCTGTAATTGCACCCATTAAAGGAAGTGCTACAATGCTTACATACATTTTTGTCTTATCCTTTTAATACATTTACCCAATCCATTGCAATCGTCCCACGTACTCGGTAGTATACAACTAAAAGACCTAAACCAATAGCTGACTCTGCTGCGGCTACTGTAATAACAAATAATGCAAATAATTGACCGTAACTATCATCCATTGCGATAGAAAAACCAATCCAATTTAGGTTTAAAGCTAAAAGCATTAGTTCAATACTTAATAGTAATACAACTACGTTTTTACGGTTTAAACCAATACCTACTAATCCAAAACCAAATAAAGGCGCTGAAATTAGTAACCATTCATGCATGTTCATGTGTATACTTCTTCTTATTTCAAGTTTTAATTATCAACTAGTTTTTACATTAAAATTACGCCAACAAAGATAAATGAAGCTAGCAATGCAAACATAACTAGTTTAGAAAGAGCATTTTTTGCTTGTGGATTATGTACATAATCTAAAAAAATACTATCAAAACCGTGATGCACATGTACAGCAATACATGCAGCTAATAAAATGTAGAAACGGAAATCAATAAAAATTGTAAAGGGGAGAAAAAATAGAAGACAGACTGATGATGCTCGTTGAATAATCCAATGCGACATGTTATTACCTTTTTTTATAATTTACAAAATCACAAACAATAAAGCTACAAAAAAAATAAAGGCTAAAACCGATAATAAAATAGCTGTTGTTTTAACACCTTCAGTAGATACATAAGCACCAGTATCCCAAATAAAATGACGAATACCGTTTGCTGCATGATAACTTACTGCCCCCATAATTACAAAAAGGATAGGATAAAAAAATTCAGAAGCAATCATGATGTCATTACCAAAGAAAGTATATGCTAAAATTGCTGGAATCATTAACAAAATACAACCCGCTAAAATAGTACCTGTCATTCTATGAAAAATAGAAAGACCTGAGCTAATTTGCGTAGAGTAAATCGTTAAATGAGGCGATAATTCTCTTCTCATTTTTGTTTATTAATAAATTAATCCATTTGTGGCAAGTAAAAGACCTGCGATCCAGAGTACAAATGCGAATGAAAGTGGTAAAAACACTTTCCACCCTAATCGCATTAATTGATCGTAACGATATCTAGGGAATGACGCACGTACCCAAATAAATACGAATAATAAAAAACTTACCTTTAGACCAAACCAAATTACACCAGGAATCCAGGTAAATGGTGCAAAATCAAATAAAGGTAACCAACCACCTAAAAACAAGATAGTAGCAGATGCACACATTAAAATCATATTTGCATATTCTCCTAAGAAAAATAATGCAAATCCCATTGCTGCATACTCAGTATTATAACCAGACACTAGTTCTGCTTCAGCTTCCGGTAGATCGAATGGAGCTCGGTTTGTTTCTGCTAATGCAGAAATAAAGAACATTAAAAATAATGGGAATAGTGGGTAAACAAACCAAACAGCTTTTTGTTGTAGCACAATCGTTGTTAAGTTGAGTGTACCAGTACATACAAGTACTCCTAACAATACGAGGCCTAACGAAACCTCATACGAAACCATTTGAGCAGCCGAACGTAAGGCTCCTAAAAAAGCATATTGTGAATTACTAGACCAACCAGCTGTAATAATACCGTAAACCCCTAAAGATGATAGTGCAAACAAGTAGAGAATCCCAATGTTTAAGTCGGCAAAAACCATACCTTCGCCGAACGGGATAACCGCCCACGAACCTAAAGCAAAGAAAAATGTAAGCACGGGTGCAATAAAGAATAAGAAAGTGTTTGCACTAGATGGGTAAATATTTTCTTTTACTAATAATTTAAATCCATCAGCCAATGGTTGCAACAACCCAAATGGACCTACTGTATTGGGTCCACGACGTTGATGCATACTAGCCATTGCTTTACGCTCTAATAGAGTTAAATAAGCTACCGCGATTAATAAAGGCAAAACCAATGCCAAATATTGTGCTAGCCAAGCAGCAATTTGATAAAGCATAATATATTTTCTTATTTTTTAGAACCAAAAATCCCTTTTTTGTATCTTTTTGATACTCTAACTAACGAAGGAGAATTTTTTGTTACAGAATCTGTCGTATAATAATTTTCCACCCATGTACGTAAAGGAGTATTTTCTACATACGTTTTATTATACTTAGGATACCAGTGGCTTTTTAATTGAAAATCTACATTAGAAGAAGAAATCATACCTAAAGAGTAGTTTTTCGCTGACACCTTAACGCCGTTCAATTCAACAAATGAAGATACAATTGTTTTATCATGGAAAACACGACGTTGATTTGTCACTGCTTTTCGCGCATATTGAGATCTACCCTCTGTATTTGCAAAAGTACCTCCTGTTTCAGCAGCTAAAGCACAAGGAATTACAAATGTGTTTTCTGAAATGCTAGTTGAAACATGAGAGGCAACATAAATAGCGGGAACAGTAGAGTTACCATCTAAGGTTTGCACCATCGCTTTAAATTGAACTCCCTCAACGTTGTTCATGCTACCCATTTGGTGTACACCTTGATCCATAGCACCAAAGCTATTTGCTTGAGGTTGTAAATAATTTAAACCATTCCAAGTAGTTGTTACTAAGTTTGGCACAATAGAAATTAATGTTTGTAACATTGAAAACCAAGCATTACTATCGGCACGTAAGAATAAAGATGGTCCTACTAACAGAATAGGATGTTTTGCATTTTTATACCCTTTACATAAAGGCGAACGACCTTCAACAAATTGCATAAACGAATGCGAAGAAGTACCTCCAGATACTACTGGATAAGTTGTAGAAATTGGCGCTCCAAATGAAACTACGTTACAATTTCCTTTTTTTAATCGTTTACGAATACGTGCATTGAGTAATGTACCCTCATAACGTGGATTTACACCAACCATCAGAATAAAATCTACATTTGTAGATTCCCATTGTTCAATAGGTGTATTACATTTAAATGTGCTACGGAAGTCAATTGGAAAAGAAACATTTTTCCAATTTCGGTCTGTTGCATTTGGGCCTTCTAAGGTAACGTTCTCAAAATAATCTGTAACAACACCTACAGTTTCTTGAGATACAGTTCCTGATAAAACTGCAGCTTTACTTTCAAGCGCAAAAGATTTATGTGTAGAATGAACTAAAGATGCAGTTTCTTCTGGTGGCATAAACGTACGTTTATTAGTAATACCTTCATAAGAATAACGTGCTTTATCAGAAATCCACTCCTCGTTAATTTCTTCGTTTAATTTAGGCGTAATTCGCATAGGGACCCCAAAACGAGAATCCATCTTTACGTTTGACCCAATACCGTCTGTAAGATCAATAGTTTCCGTACTTTCTAATTCCCAAGGTCGCGCCATAAAAGCATA